>ERZ773224.1266-NODE-1266-length-31990-cov-4.677000_pt1 | contig 31990 bp, 23 predicted proteins | sample MGYA00580526_ERZ773224 | MGnify/ENA primary metagenome ERZ773224 (study PRJEB29015, sample SAMEA2737743) | human gut metagenome | biome: human gut; feature: human-associated habitat; material: faeces | place: China | collected 2012 ... | reverse complement strand
CATCGGGAAGATGGCGGCCACGGTGCCGATGGACGTGCCGACCACGACGATGGTGAGCGGCTGCATGGCTGCCAGGAAGATGATGAACGGAATCGGGCGCACGATGTTGACGATGATGTCAAGGATGCGGTAGACGACCGCGTTCTCGAACAGGTTGCCGGGGCGGGTGCCATAGAGCACCACGCCGAGGATCAGGCCGAGGAATCCGCCGATGACGAGGGTGACGAGCACCATGGTCAGGGTCTGGCCAATGGATTCGAACAGTAGTGGACGCAGCACGTTCCAGTCGCTACGCGGGTTGGCGAGGATGATCATGCGTTGGCTCCTTCATGTGCGGCGGCGGACGCGGCGGGCGCGGTGGCAGTATCGGCCGCCAGTGGGTCATGGGCGCGGTCTTCGGCGTAGGAGGCATGTCCGGCGACTGCGTCGGCGTAGGCCACAGGCTTTGCGGCGGTGCCGAAGTCGATGACGTCGCTATTGGCGGCGAGCTCGCGCAGGAATTCGTCCACATGCCAGCCGGGCCCGTTGAATTCGTAGGTGATGGCACCGATGGCGGTCCCCTTGACCGTGTCGATGCCGCCGTAGAGCAGGCTGGATTCGACGCCGTATTTGGCGATGAGTTCGGAGATATTCTGTCCGGATGCCTTGAGTTCATGGCCTTGGGTGCCGGAAACGTCCTTTTGGCGGATAAGCACGGTGACAATGCGGCCCGACCATTCGTGATGCAATCGCTCGACCCGGTCTTCCTCGGGCAGGCCAGACAATGCGGTGGCAATGAATCGCTTGGTCACCGGCTGCTGGGGTGCAGCGAACACATCGTATACGTCGCCGGATTCGACCACGCGTCCGGCGCTCATTACGGCCACGCGGCCGGCAATCTGCTGGACCACGTTCATCTGATGGGTGATAAGCACAATGGTGATGCCGAATTCCTCGTTCACACGCTTGAGCAAGGCCAGCACTTCGGTGGTGGTTTCCGGGTCGAGCGCGCTGGTGGCTTCGTCGGCGAGCAGAATCTCCGGATTAGTGGCCAGTGCGCGGGCGATGCCGACGCGCTGCTTCTGGCCGCCGGAAAGCTGCGACGGATATTTGTTCGCATGGTCGCTTAAGCCTACGAAGTCAAGCAATTGCGCCACGCGCTTGTCCTGATAATCCTTGCGCCAATGGTCGAGCTGCAACGGATAGGCGATGTTCTGCGCCACTGTTTTGGTGGAGAATAGGTTGAACTGCTGGAAGATCATGCCGATTTTCTGTCGAATCGGACGAAGCTTGGATTCGCTGAGCGACGACACTTCGGTGCCAAGTACCGTGACCGTACCCGATGTCGGCTTCTCCAAAGCATTGATCAGGCGCACCAATGTGGATTTGCCGGCTCCGGAATAGCCGATGATGCCGAAAATGTCACCTTCGTTGATGGTGAGGCTCACATCGTCGACGGCGCGAGCAACGGTCGTGCCGCGTTTGCCGCCGTCAGTGCCGCTGCCACGCTGCCGGAACTCCTTGACCACATGGTCGAATGTGATGATCGGTGTGTGTTCTGTCATACTGCCGCTTTCATTAATGGTTTTTCAACCCTTGACCATACAACCACGCCTGACGTTGGTCGCACATACAGGAAAGCCCCCTCCTTGGAGGGAGCTTTCCGAAAAGGACTTACTCGGCGTCCTTGGCTTCCTGTTCGATCGTCTTCAGGTAATCCTGAAGTTCGGATGTGCTGAACTTGTCAGCCAGAACCGCGGTGCCGCCGGAATTCTCCTGCAGCTTGTCAAGCACGCTCGAGGTCTGGAAGATCTTAACGACCTTCTTGTAGACCTCGTTGTTCACGTCGGCCTTGCGAGTGGCAAAGATGTTGATGTACGGACGGGCTTCTTCGGATTCGGCGTCATCCTGGTAAATGGCGTCGGTGGCCTTCAAACCAGCGTCGGCGACATAATCATTGTTGATGACGCCTGCCGCGACCTGCGGGTCCTTCAGGGAGTTGGCGACCTGTTCGGCCTTCAGCGGGGTGACCTTGACCTTGGACTTGGATTCGTCGATGTCCTGCGGAGTAGAGAACGGCGTCCAATCGCCCTTCATCGTCACCAAGCCTGCAGCCTTGAGCACGCCGATGGCACGGGCCTGGTTGGTCTCGTCGTTCGGAATTGGGATGGTGCTGCCTTCAGGAATCTCGTCGACGTTCTTGTACTTGGTGGAATACACACCGAGCGGGTAGATTGCCACGCCGCCGATCGGCTGCAGATCCTTGTTGTTCTGCACATTGTAGTTGGCCAGATACAGTAGGTGCTGGAACTCGTTGAGGTCAAGCTCACCGGAGTCGACGGCCGGATTCTCGGAAGTGTAATCCTGGAAATCAACGATATCGACGTACAGGTTCTGCTTTTCGGCCTGCTTCTTGAATTCCACCCACTGCGGATCGGTGGCGCCCACCACACCGATCTTCACCGGGTTGGCCTCGGTTCCCTTTTCTGCGGTCTTGTCGGATCCGTTGAACGCACGAACTCCAAAGAACGCTCCGACCGCGACCAGTGCGACCACCACGACGGCGATGATGATGTTACGTACCGTGTGATTGACGCGGACCGGTTCTTCCGGCAATCCTGCCGGCTGCTGATTTGCTTCTGCCATGATGAATCCTCTCTCTTCTTCCTCATTGCTTTGCATGGTTTCCAACGTGTCTGTGATGGACTGCATGCCATCGCGTCGTGTCCAACCATACGCGACGCTTCCGCTGCGAGACGCCGAAACCTAAAAATTGCCTTATCGGAGTTCGTTATAGCGGGCGTTCAATCGCAATGATTCCAGCATTTTCATCAATCCTCCGGAATGTATGGAATCATGCACAATAGTGGCATGCACAGGTGTGTCGGCAATCATGTCCGCTCCCTACACTGAGACAAGCGAGCAATTACGAAATTGCATATTCGGAAGGTGTTTTCCATGACCGCAATCGACATTAAAGCGGCGTTTTTCGATATCGACGGAACGTTGACGAGCTTCACCACGCACGTCGTACCGCAATCCACCATTGACGCATTGCGCGCGCTACAATCCAATGGCGTCAAGATTTTCATCTGCACCGGTCGCCCTCCTGCGCAGATGAATGTCGTGTTGGATACCATTCCCGTCGATTTCGATGGCATTGTCGGGTTCAATGGCCAATACTGCATTGACGACAGCGGATTTTTGGAAAAGCATACGCTTGACGCAACCGATGTGGCCACGATCGTGCGTTGGCTGGATGAGCATGAAGACATCGTCGCCTGCATCGGCGAAGAGGATTACGTGTATTTCAACCACAGCAACGATCAGATGCGCCGCACGTGGGCAAGCCTGGGTAAGACCGCGCCGGACGTATTCTTTGACGATCCTCGAGTGCGCACGGCGAAACATGAGACGTTCCAGATGAGCCCATACATCAGTCGTGACCAGGAAGCCGAGCTGTTGGCGCGGCTGACGAACACGCGTGGCGTGCGATGGCATCCGGATTTCGTTGATCTGATTCCCGCTGACGGCGGCAAGGATCGTGGCATCCAACGTTTTCTCGACCATTATGGCTGGTCGAAGGAGCAGGCGATTTCGTTCGGCGATGGCGGCAATGACGTGGATATGCTGCGCTTTACCGGCATCGGCGTGGCGATGGGCAACGCCACCGAAGAGCCGAAGGCGGTGGCCGATTACATTACCGATGACGTCGATCATAATGGTATTTGGAATGCTCTCAAGCATTTCGACATCATCTGACGATCTACCGTTGACCGTATTTCATTTCACTGCAGCAAGTAGATGCATGCGGCATCACAAGTTTCCCATCGCTCTGTCTCTGCAATAAAGCAATCGACCAACACTTCCGGCTCATCGGAAGACGGCATTTCGGGCTGCGCGCAATGCGCAAATCCTCAAAGTCATGCAAATACTAGTTAACGCAATACTATTTGGTGGATTTTGTTCCCGATGTTTTTCGTATAGCACCCTAGGTCAACCCTTTTTGGTATTTTTTCATTGGATATGCCATACGATGGGATATCTTTTCGGAGAATATGAGATTAAGGAAAATATGGTCAACTACCATAAAGTGATTAATGCTGCAATCGCAACGCTTGCGACTTGCGCCATGTTGCTGCCGGTAGCGGGCAGCGCCAATGCTGACGAATCCTCGAATACCGCCGTACTTGGTGCCGGCTATACGGCCACCAAGATTTCGCATCCCAAAGCAGGGCTGGGCGAAGACGACGGTATCGTAAACGTTTTGAACGGTGAATCCATTGATGATCTCACGCAGGGTTTGCCCGAGCGTGGTCAGAACTATTCATGGGCTTCGGCCGGCTACGGCGACTGGATGTATGTGGGCACCTGCTATTCCGCAATGGGTTCCACGCTGAAATACATGGCTAACACCATGGGCGCCAAGTATGCCAGCATCAAGGCCGCTTTGGATGTTGCGTTCAACGGCGAGCTGTTCCTCGACAATGGCGAGAACCACAGCTTGCTGCTCAAGATCAACGTCAAGACCGGTGAAGTGAAGATCATCGTCAATGCGATTGGCGGAGAGCATGCGGTCAACGGCTATCGTGCAGCCGTTGAATTCCATGACAAGCTGTACTTTGCTGCCGCCGCAAAGGGTCAGCCGTACCTGCTGGAAGTTGATCCGAACAGTGGTGATGCCACTGAAATCGTGTATCGTTCCGCTGCCATGACCACTGGTCTGAAGAAGGGCTACACTGCTGGTATCCGTGGTTTGACCGTGGTCAACAATCAGCTTATCGCCAGCATGATCACCGATAACGGTGCCACTATTGTGGCTTCTTCCAACCCGTCAGCAGGCCAGGATTCTTTCGCCACTATCGCTACCCAGACCGAGGGCCTGTACAACTATCCGGCATGCGCTGTAACTGATGGAGTGTTCGGTGGATGTGTGTGGGATATGGTCGGCTTCAAGGGCAATCTCTATGTCACTATGGTGACTGGAACCGCGAAGAACAACAAGCAATCCTTCGCACTCGTGCGCGGCACGCAAGATAAGGAAACCGGCAAGTGGACCTTCAAGCCGCTGGTCGGCGATCCGGCAGACGGCGCCAAGTACGAGTGGGGTTTCGGAGCGAGTCGTTCCGGCGCAGCCAACATGGTGGTATACAAGGGCCACCTGTACATCGGCGGCTACAACGATCCGATGAACGCTTTGGAGAAGGCCATGCAGATGGATTTCTCCGACCTGTACAAGGATCTGGAGAGCCCGGTCAACCTGTGGCGTATGGACGTTGACGAAGACGGCAACGAAAACTTCGAAATGCTCGCCGGCGAAGCCAACAACAAGTACTTCGGCGATTCCAAAGGCACCATCGATGGCAATACCATGCTGTCCGGCTTGGGCGACAGCGACGAGCAGAGCCGTCACCTGAACCAGTATGTGTGGCGTATGCAGTCCTACAACGGCAAGCTGTACGTCGGCACCTTCGACATCAGTGATCTTGCATACCCGGCAACCCAGTTCGCCAACGGCGACATTCTGAAGCGTACTCCGGAAGAGTGGAAGAAGCAGATCGAATACATCAAGATCTTCTTCGACTCTCTGAAGAAGAATGACCAGAACGGCACTTCCGGTACTATCGGCACGGACTCTCAGGAAGCCTCCAAGCCTTCCGAGTCCGAATCTCAGGAAACCACCAAGCCGAGCGATGATGACATCATGCCGTTGAACGAAGGCGAAGCATCTGAGAGCGATCAAGCTGCACAGGCAGTTGAAGAAGCCGGCAAGACCGACGAAGTGGCCGCTGACGTGGCTACCATGCAGCAGCTGCTGGAGGACATGGGCGCTGATCTCAACTCCAAGCAGACCGACGTGGTCTCCCCTGACGGTGTCGCTCCGCAGGCCGCTGAAACCTACACGCTCGACGATCGTTACCAGTTCCTCGCATCCCTGCAGCGGCTGCTCGACCTGTACAACAAGAACAAGCAGTATCTGCCGGAATTCATTACCAACGAGCTCGACAAGTGGCTTACCGAAGAGAATCTGGAGAACTTCATCGACTTCGTGGGCGTGCTCAGCTACCTGCATTACTCCAACGATGAGACTCGTGGCTTTGACCTGATCGTCTCCTCCGATGGCACGAACTTCCAGACCATCAGCCGTAACGGTTTCGGAGATAACAACAACCACGGTCTACGCGTGTTCGCCGTCACCGATTCCGGTCTGGCAATTGGCACCGCAAACCCGTACCATGGCACTCAGGTGTGGCTGCTGAATGATGGTGAAATCAAGAATGCTGAGCTGACGAATGGCGATGCATTCGACTACGACAAGTATGATAGCGATAAGAAGAGCGCCAACGCCAACGGTCTGACCGTTGGCATCAACCCCAATGGCAATACCGTGGAAGACGTGCAGTACGACTACCAGTCACTGACCGCCGGCACGGATTACACCGTGGCCGATGACGGTTCCATCGTGTTGAGCAGCGCATTCCTCAATGGTCGCGAAACCGGCAGCACCGGTTCTGTGGTGGTGTTCTACAACCAGGGTGCACGCGTGCGTTTCACTGTGGCCATCAAGGACAGCACTCCGAACGCACCGAAGAAGGATGATGACAAGCAGAATACGAAGCCTGCCGCACACAAGAAGGCAAACACTGCCAACACCGGTTCCAACGTAATCGGCGTTGTTGTGGTGGTCGCTGTTCTGGTTGTCGCAGCAGGGGCATTGTTCGTGTTCAAGCGCAAGCGTTCCTGAATTGCCAGAGCCTGTTCTTAGGACTCATTCCTAAGTTCGTCCGCATATAACAATCCCGTATGATCCGGTTCGCCGGAATCATGCGGGATTTTTTATTTTGCAGGAATCGCCCATCTCACGTCATGTCAAACTGCCATCACAAGCTGATTTCAATGTGCGATATGCAACCATGTGGAAGTTCCGATACGGGACCCATTGAAAATGGCACGCAATCCTACAAATAACAGATTCACCGCAAGCCACAGCAATGCCATACGCAGCGCGGAAGACGCCTGCATCGCATCGCATATCCAACCAATCGCAGCAAGACAGGGTACATATATTGCAGCTGTCGCCGTACACGTCAATGCAAGATAACGGTAATCCCCTGCCCCAATCAGAATGCCATCAACAGCCCACATCCAACCAGCCAACGGCAATGTCACGCCAACAACCACCATACCGACAGTGAGCAAATGCTGGATCTCAATCGACTGAGAAAACAGCGGGGACGCACACCATCCGGCAATCATCAAACCAATACCGATTACCGTTCCTCCGCATAATCCTGCCCTGCCAGCGATTCTCGTCAAACGCATGGCTTCATCCTCTTGACGGGCACCAATCTGCGCGGCAACCAACGTCTGACCGGCAATACCAATGGCATCAAGCATGTTCAACACGAAATTCCAACTGGAATTCACCACCTGATACGCAGCCAACACTTCCACGCCCATATGCGTAGCCAGCACCACATTCGCCACCAGGCATGCACGCAACGCAAGCGTGCGCAAGAACAACACCGCACCATCGCCAGCACTGTTCAACACTCCTGACAAACGCGGCCGTAAACGGGCACCTTCCGCACGAGTCCACAACACAGCAGGAACAATAAGCACTACCGCCATAAACCATTGCGAAATCAGCGTGGCCACTCCAGACCCAAACACACCCCAACCGAATCCGAGAATAAACAGCAGATCCAGCAACGTATTGAGTATCGCACCCAGCGTAGCAGCTACCAACGTGATGCGAACCTTCTGCAGTCCGCGGAAAATACCGTTGGCCGCATACACCAGCAACATGCCGGGAATACCGAACACCACGGCACGCACGTAGTCAACCGCGTTATGCAGCACACTCCCTTGGGCTCCCATGGCCATGCACAACGGGCGTGCAATAACGAACAGCGCCACAGATACCACCACGCCAATGATTCCAGCCAGCCACAGACCATCAACGCCTGCTTCCAAGCCTTCTCTTCGTTTGCCAGCGCCCAAAAGACGCCCCACCTGCGATGTGGTGCTATACGCAAGGAACACACATAGCCCCACTACAGTGAGCACAATGGTTGACCCGACCGACAGACCGGCGAGCGCCTGCCCGCCAATATGTCCGACGATGGCGGTGTCGATGAGCACGAATGCTGGTTCGGCGATAAGTTGCCCGAACGTTGGTATGGCCAGTGTGAGAATGGTGCTGATGGTGGTGTATGATGCGTTGTTTGCGGTATCTGTTTCGTGAGTATTCTGCGAAGTTGATGTGGTCATAATCGTAAGCGTCTGGTGTGTTGGGAACTGCATGTGCAGTGTAAGGTCACGCGTTTCGCTGTTGTTGTTGATTGCTCAGATTATGACTATGTCTGTTTTGCGCTGTTGAGAATGTCATTGAAGGTTTTCGCTGATTATCTGCATAAAGGTAGAGGGGCATATAATTCCTGAACCGCTCGTGACGCATAGTCCAAGCTCCTGCGAGACCCATTCGATCCCATCCAAACCCTAGTGGATTCCCCAATCCGCCTTCGCAGTAATACTTCATGTGACCGTCGAACTTATCCCCGAACGCGTCAATGGGCTACCGCCTGGTCTCAAGCCCATGAGACACTAGGAACCATGACTACAGTTATCATGCGCACCACCGATGATAATCGTGGTCAGCTGTTTTTGGCTTTTTTCCAAGGTTTTCCGTTCTTGGGAAATCTGCCGATTACCCTCGTTTTCCACGAGGCACCTACAGGCACCCGAAAATAATCTCGACTGACTCTCCCCTCACCGACCATACCGGCCGGTTCATGATTTTCATTCGAGACTTCCCGTTGACGATAGGCGCCCGAGCCCATACCGCCATCCAAGGGGGAAGTCAATGGAAAACACACGCACGAGGAAGCGCAGGAGATGGGGATCGGTGATCGTCCGCAAGGACGCGGACGGCAACCCGACCAGTTTCCAGGCGCGATACGTCAACCCGCTCGACCCGTCCAAGAAGGTCGGACGGAACTTCGGACTGGAATATGAGACGGAGGCATACAGGTGGCTCGATGAGGAGCACTACCTCGTCACGCTCCACAACAAGGGCATCCGCCAATGGGTCCACCCATCGCAGCGAGGCACCGATACCATGCCCACATTCAGGGAATACGCCAAAGACTACTTCGACAAATACCGCAAACCGGACGGCAGCAAGCTCTCCGGACGATCCAACCGGTGCAACGAGATCGTGCTGCGCCGGCTCAACAAGACGTTCGGAGACATCCCGCTCGACCGCATCACCAGACAGATGGTCGACGAATGGTATACGACAGCCAGGGACGAGCTGACGGCCTGGACGTTCGAGCAGGCCGCGCGCACGCTCAAACGGATCATGCTCGCCGCAGCGACCGAGCAGAACGACGGGACGCCGCCGCTCATCCCCGCGAGCCCATGCCGGTACCGCGTCATCAAACCGCAGTCCAAGCGACGGGACCAGCCGCCTATCACCGCCGACGAGATCAAAAGGCTGGCAGACCTGTTCCCCGACTACTACCGGCTCACCCTCTGGCTCTCCCTCCTGGTCGGCGGACTACGCCTCGGCGAGGTATGCGCCCTGCAGCTCAGGGACATCGACCTGGAGAATCTGCAGCTCCATGTCCGTCACTCCGTCAACCGCGGCCCCGACGACAGGGGCAAATACCGGTTGTGCGAGCCGAAGACCAAAAGCAGCAAGCGGGTCGTGCCGATCCCCAAACCGCTCGCCCCGCTCATCGAGGACCACATCAGCCAGTTCTGCAAGGACCGCAAGCCCGACACCATGCTGTTCCACTCGCCCATGCTGGACGAATGGCTGCTCCCGCCCACGACCATCGAGCGGACGTTCCGCATGGCCCGCGAAAAGATCGGCCGCCCCGACATCACCTTCCACTCATTGCGCGCCACGCACGCCACCATGCTCGTCCTCGAGGGAGGGACCATGCGCGAGACGATGGATGACCTCGGTCACATCAGCCTCACCGTCGCGGTGGACAGCTACCAGCGAATCGTCAGGGAACACCACCGCGACGCCGTGGAACTCCTCGCCTACCGGTACATGCCAACGGACGACCCGACAGTGATACGCACCGTCATCGACCAGAAGGAACGCCAGATCGACAAGCTCCGCAGAGAGGTGGACGGACTCAGGAAGATTCTTCAGGAAAAGAGCTGACTGAAACGGACCGCAGCAGGAAACCGGAACCGGTATATACCGGGACACCGGTTTACCGAGATACAGAAAAACCGGAATATTGAAAAACCAAAACCGGTAAAGACCGGCATCAAACGGGACAGGCCCCACACGTCTAAGTGTTGCGACAGCTACAGCCACAACGCTTAGACGCGTAAGGCACCCGCGGCCATAGCGCGAGGCAATGCCTGCAACCGACTGGATACCGCGATACCGGAACCGGTAAATACCGAAAAAACGAGATAACGAAATCGGCTTCAACCCTCGGAATCCATCACGGCACGCCCCTTGCCGAAGAGATGGTCGAATAGCTTCTCCCCGGCCTCCTCTCGGTCGCACACGCCGCTCTCGTACATGTCCAGGATGAAATCGGTCCTGGCGAACCTCTCCTTCACATCATCGGGAAACATTGGCGCGTCGCCTGCGGCCACGCTCATGGTCACGTCGCGAACCGCACCTCGCCCACGCCGTTCCTTCCGCCGGCCTGGTTGACGAAGTCGAGCTGCGCGCTCATCGTGTTCGCCAGGTTCGCGGCCGCGAGCAGGAGGAACAGGATCCCCACAAGCGCGCTGCTCGAAAGGAACGAGAGTCCGGCGACGAGGAAGACGGCGCCCCAGACGAAGCTACCGAGGTTGAACTTCGTGTTCGTGTCCACGGACGCGATGTTGCGCAGCGGGATCGTCTGCGTGGACGAGCCGAGCGGGATCACGCCCAGCAGGGTGTTCGGACTCTTGTACATCACGCGCATGTTGCTCGCGGCGACGCTGGTCTTGAGCCAGAAGAGGGTTAAGGGTCAAAAAGTGTGTCCGGAATCGCGGATTTTCACGGATTGACCTGTAGGTTTCCGGAAAGTATATGCTCCGGAAGCATATATCTAGCCCCCGACGGGAAATCCTCGGTGTGGCAGCCGTGATGTGCTATGCGCGGCGTGGTGTGGTGTCGCAATGTCGAAGAACCAACCACGCTGCCACTGCGGCGGTGAAATGAAACGCAACGGCACCACCAGCAAAGGCACCACCAGATGGCGCTGCAAACAATGCGGCGCCTCCAGCGTCAAACGTCGAAACGACATCACCAACGCGGCAGTGTTCACCCAGTTCATCGAGCATTGCACCACCGCAATATCACTCGACGACCTAGCCAAACGAAACGGTGTTAGCCGCGCCACCATGAAGCGGCGCTTCAAGTGGTGCTGGCTCGTTGATGTGCCTGACCCCACCGCCGGCCACCACAAGCGGATCTACGACCAGGTATTTCTCGATGGCACCTACACCGCCGGTGGCTGCCTGATCGTCGCGGCGACCATCGACCACGTGATCGCCTGGCACTGGTGCAAACACGAAACCACCCGCGACTACCAACTGCTGCTTGAACGCATCGAAGCCCCACTCATCGCCGTCATCGACGGCGGCCAAGGCGCATACAGCGCAATCAAAAAGTGCTGGCCGACTACGAAAATTCAACGCTGCCTCGTCCACGCCCAACGCGTGGTCCGCCGCTACACCACCACCAACCCACGCACCGATGCCGGGCGCACCATCTACCGACTTGCGCTGAAACTGACCCGGATCACCACACTGGATGAAGCCGCCGCGTGGGGTGTGCAACTGCACGAGTTTTCAACGATCTACCGGGAATGGATGAACGAGAAAACCATGATCAAAGACCCCAAAACAGGTGCATGGACCCGCGTGTGGACCCACCACAACGTGCGCAAGGCCTACAACAGCCTCAACCATCTTTGGCGGTCCGAGATGCTGTTTGTCTACCTCAACCCGCCAGCAGGAGTCCTTGCGCCCGAGCGGATCAAATCCACCACCAACAGCTTAGAAGGCGGCATCAACGCCCAGCTCAAACTGCTCGCCAGAACCCACCGCGGCAGATCAGGCGAACGACAACGCCGCATGCTGGATTGGTGGCTCTACTTAAAAACGGAACTGCCTGACGATCCAGTACGAATCGCCAGGCAGTCCGACTGGGGCCAGGGCCAACTCGCCAAAGTATCCACCCTGACCCAAACCGAGAACCAAGCCGACCACGAAACAGGACGCCCAGCCCTCTACGACAACGCTATCGACACCGACTACACCCACTCAATCGGCATTCAAAAAGGCCAAATCTAACCCCCGCGACACGCCGAGCCAGACACACATTTTGACCCTTAACCCTTTAAATGGATATAATTAGACCCATGTTGATTTCAGGTACCGCTTTCTTGCGGTTGCGCACCAACCGCTAAGGCGGTTTCCTACCCCGTAGGTTAAAAACCGCTCCGGTCCTTTAGCCGGGCGGCTATTTGTCATGCCCGGCTCCCTTTCAAATCCAAGGAGCACACCTGATGTCTGCATACGGACACGGCCGTCACGAACATGGCCAAAATTTTCTCACCGACCACAAGTTCATCAACTCCATCATCGATCTTGTAAAACAAACCTCCGGCCCCATCATTGAGATAGGACCAGGAAGCGGTGCCCTCACTCACCCGATGGCCCACTTGGGGAGGGCGATAACGGCAGTTGAAGTGGACGCAAAACTAGCTGCCAAACTCACACAAGAAACCTCCTCGGCGACGGTCGAAGTGGTCCATGATGATTTCCTTAACTTCCGGTTACCCGCCACTCCCTGCGTCATTGTGGGAAACATTCCCTTTCACCTCACCACTGCCATTCTTCGAAAGTTGCTGCATGCGCCGGCATGGACTGACGCTGTACTCCTCATGCAGTGGGAAGTCGCTCGCCGCCGGGCCGGAGTAGGCGCAAGCACGATGATGACGGCTCAGTGGTCCCCATGGTTCACATTTCACCTTGGTTCCCGGGTACCGAGGTCTGCTTTCCGGCCACAGCCAAACGTTGACGGGGGGATCTTAGTGATCCGCCGGGTGGATGACCCGAAGATTCCGATAAAGCAGCGCAAAGCCTTTCAAGCGATGGTGCACACCGTTTTCACCGCCCGGGGCCGCGGGATAGGGGAAATTCTCCGAAGGGCAGGGATGTTTTCATCACGTTCAGAAACACAATCATGGTTGCGCTCGCGAGGAATCGACCCCGCGACCCTACCTCCCAGATTGTGCACCAGCGACTGGATCGATCTCTTCCAGGTGACTGGTTCCTCTTCACCGCACCATCGACCCATTTCACCATCGGGAAGTAGTCAACGACCTCCTCAACGGAAAAACCGAAGCCGGCGGCGTTAATCCCCACCAAAACCGAAATCCACCAGTAGTACTAAAAGGGCTCTTCCGGTTTTAGAGTGCATTGATTAGTTCGCCGGGGGTTCGGGCGTGGCACAAGATATTGGGGTCCTTGGCTTTGTAGGAAAAAGGTATCTAATCCATCCGTACAAAACTAAGGACCTACTGTGCAGCCTAACGGAAATGTCATCGTCGATACCATCTGCCGCACCGCAAAACTAGGAACTACTATCACCGGTGCCACAGAAAACGGTGACGTCACTGTTATTGAAGCCGAACCCGTCGAGCCGATCAATGAATGCCCTACCTGCGGGCAGCCTGGAGTATTCCGCGACCACGTCATCCGCAGCCTGGTCGATCTGCCCATCGTCGGCCACCCAACAACTTCATGTGCGCCTTCCACGCTACCGGTGCACCAACAAGCGTTGCTTGCAGAAGATCTTCCGTGCTGGCCTTGCCTGCGCGCCCGACAATTCAAAGACCACGGACCAGGTGACCCACTGGATCCTGCAACGACTCTGCCTAAATCGGATGAGCGTTGCCGCTGCACCCAAGTCATTAGGCCTGGGGTGGGATATGAAGTGTCCCAGGTTTTGTTCCGTTTGATGAAACCCGTTTTTGAAACAACGTACGGAGCACAACGCACGCCGATGCCAAAGCTTCCGCAACATCGACTACCTCATCAAACCCACGACAGTGGGATTCACACCCTCAATCCCCACGCGTGCAATCTGGGTTAAGGGTCAAAAAGTGTGTCCGGAATCGCGGATTTTCACGGATTGACCTGTAGGTTTCCGGAAAGTATATGCTCCGGAAGCATATATCTAGCCCCCGACGGGAAATCCTCGGTGTGGCAGCCGTGATGTGCTATGCGCGGCGTGGTGTGGTGTCGCAATGTCGAAGAACCAACCACGCTGCCACTGCGGCGGTGAAATGAAACGCAACGGCACCACCAGCAAAGGCACCACCAGATGGCGCTGCAAACAATGCGGCGCCTCCAGCGTCAAACGTCGAAACGACATCACCAACGCGGCAGTGTTCACCCAGTTCATCGAGCATTGCACCACCGCAATATCACTCGACGACCTAGCCAAACGAAACGGTGTTAGCCGCGCCACCATGAAGCGGCGCTTCAAGTGGTGCTGGCTCGTTGATGTGCCTGACCCCACCGCCGGCCACCACAAGCGGATCTACGACCAGGTATTTCTCGATGGCACCTACACCGCCGGTGGCTGCCTGATCGTCGCGGCGACCATCGACCACGTGATCGCCTGGCACTGGTGCAAACACGAAACCACCCGCGACTACCAACTGCTGCTTGAACGCATCGAAGCCCCACTCATCGCCGTCATCGACGGCGGCCAAGGCGCATACAGCGCAATCAAAAAGTGCTGGCCGACTACGAAAATTCAACGCTGCCTCGTCCACGCCCAACGCGTGGTCCGCCGCTACACCACCACCAACCCACGCACCGATGCCGGGCGCACCATCTACCGACTTGCGCTGAAACTGACCCGGATCACCACACTGGATGAAGCCGCCGCGTGGGGTGTGCAACTGCACGAGTTTTCAACGATCTACCGGGAATGGATGAACGAGAAAACCATGATCAAAGACCCCAAAACAGGTGCATGGACCCGCGTGTGGACCCACCACAACGTGCGCAAGGCCTACAACAGCCTCAACCATCTTTGGCGGTCCGAGATGCTGTTTGTCTACCTCAACCCGCCAGCAGGAGTCCTTGCGCCCGAGCGGATCAAATCCACCACCAACAGCTTAGAAGGCGGCATCAACGCCCAGCTCAAACTGCTCGCCAGAACCCACCGCGGCAGATCAGGCGAACGACAACGCCGCATGCTGGATTGGTGGCTCTACTTAAAAACGGAACTGCCTGACGATCCAGTACGAATCGCCAGGCAGTCCGACTGGGGCCAGGGCCAACTCGCCAAAGTATCCACCCTGACCCAAACCGAGAACCAAGCCGACCACGAAACAGGACGCCCAGCCCTCTACGACAACGCTATCGACACCGACTACACCCACTCAATCGGCATTCAAAAAGGCCAAATCTAACCCCCGCGACACGCCGAGCCAGACACACATTTTGACCCTTAACCCCCAGAAGAGCACCACGGACGGGCTGAACCGGTCGCCGATGACGTCGGTCTCCCCCGTCGCGTAGGTGAATTCGGTCATGGTCTGTTGTGTCTCCGTCATTTCTTTTTCCTTTCCTTGTTGTTATTGCCGAAGTCGAATGCGACGCCCTTGTCCTTGTCGATGACGAGCGCGGCGTCAAACGTGCCGCCCTTCCTCGAGGTGAAGCCCTTGAGGCTGACCTTCCGGCCGTCGAGCAGCCTGCGCATGGTCGTGTCGGTGATGGTCTTGCCGGCCACGGTCGTCCAGGCGCGCCAGCCGCATCCCTCCGTGGTCCTCCATGTACCGTCGGATTGTTTCTCGCGCCGGTTGGTGGAGCATTGGAACACCTTGCCCGTTTTGATGACGGGCTTGCCGCAGCGTGGGCATGGGCCGAACGATTCCGTGTTCCGCGTCTTCGCCTGCACATGGTCCTGCCGGACGGTGGTCTGCGCGTCGGCCGGTATGCGCGCGGCGAGGTCGCGGAACTCCGTTTCGATCTGCGAGGCGTCCGCCTGTCCGTGTTCGACCTCCGAGAGGCGTCGTTCCATGTCGGCGGTCAATGCCACGTCCTTGAGCTTCGGGGCGACCACGTCGATCAGGGAACGGCCCTGGTCCGTGGAGCGCAGCTGCTTGCCCTTGCGTTCCACGTATCCGGTGCGGATCAGCTTCTCGATCACGTCGGCGCGCGTGGCCGGGGTGCCGATGCCTCCCGAGTGGGATTCGTCGTCGTCCAATGCGGCCTTGAGTTCCTTGTCCTCCACCCAGCGGCTGGCGTGTTCCATCGCGGCGAGCAGCGTCGCCTCGGTGAACGGCTTCGGCGGTTTCGTCTTTCCCTCGGACAATGTCGCGCCGCATTGCGGGACGAGTGCGATGGAGACCCCGTCGGTGAGGTTCACGGGGATGATGTTGCCCGCGGCCTCGTCCTCCTCGCCATGGTCCTCCTGCGGGGCGGCATGCTCGATGGCGTGCCAGCCGAGGGAGACGGGCTGGTCGGAACGGCTGGTGAAACGGCATTCGCTCTCGGGCAGAAGTCGGCCTTCGTCCGGATGTTTCTCGCACCAATGCGGGTCGATGTTCGCGACGACGTTCGTCACGTCGTGCACGTAGTCGTCGCCCACGGCCTCCCACATGCGTCGCACCACGCGCGTCAGCACGAGACGTTCGTCGTCGCCGAGCTCGTCGAGCGCCGTCTTGTCGGCCTGCATGGTGGGAAGGATGGCAGTGTGGCCGGCCACCTTCGCGTCGTTCACGGTCAGTTCGAGATGTGGCCGTTCAGGTTTCGCGTCCGGTTCGATGAAGCCGGCGGCGAGGCGGTCGCCTTCGGTGAGGCCGCGCAGCGTGTCCAGGTCGTCGTGCGTGATGTACTGCGAGTCGGTGCGCGGATACGTCGCCAGTTTTTTCTCATACAGGGATTGCAAGGCGGCCAAGGTGCGGGCGGCGGTCAGGCCGTGCAGCCGGCTCATGTCCTTCTGCAATCCGGTCAGGTCGTACAGGCGGGGCGGCGCGTCGTGGCGTTGCTTGCGTTCGACAGCAAAGATGCCGAATCTGAAATCGGGCGCGTTGACGATCCGCAGCAGGGTTTCGGCGTCCTCCCGCTTGTCCAAACGTTCGCCGGCCAGTTTCCATCCGCCCATCGGGGCGACGACCTTCCAGTACGGTTGGGCCACGTGGCCGGCGATTTGCCGGTCGCGGTCCACGATCATGGCGAGTGTGGGCGTCTGCACGCGGCCGACGGTGAACCGCGCGTTGTAGACGAGGCTGTAGGCGCGTGACGCGTTCATGCCGATGAGCCAGTCGGCCTTCGCGCGGATCATCGCCGAATCGGCGAGCCCCTGGTATTCCGTCTCGTCCTTCATGGACGCGAGGGCGTCGCGGATGGCGTCCTCCTCCAGGCTCGCGACCCATAGGCGTCGCATCGGCTTGGAGACTCCTACATGCGTCACGATCCGACGGAAGATGGCCTCGCCCTCACGGTCGGGGTCGCATGCGTCGACAAGCATGTCGACGTCGTCGCGGCGCATCAGTCCTGCGACGACCTTGTACTGGCGGTCTGCGCCCTTGTCCCGGCTGACCTTCCATTGCCAGTCGGGTGTCGGGTCGATGGGCAGCGTGTCGAGGCTCCACTTTCCCCAGTCGTGGTTCTTGTATTCGTCGGGCGCGGCCAGGTCGACGAGGTGTCCTTGCGCCCAGGTGACCAGGTCGTCGCCGACCTGCACATAGCCGTCATGCTTTTCCATGTGCCCGCCGACCGCCTGGGCGATGGCCTGGCCGACCGAATGCTTCTCGGCGATGATCAGTCGCATCTCGCATCACGTCCGATCATCAGTAGTTGCCGGACGCCCATGCGGGCCGTCCATCGTCCGAGGTGTCGGGTTCGGCTGCGGGCTCCTGCGGGGCGGGCTCGTCGTCCGCCTTCTGGACGTCGGATCCGGTCGTCTCCGGATCCGATTCGGCGACGGTTTCCGGTTCGGGTTCGGCGGGCGGGGTTTTCCTTCCGCCCGGTGCGGCGACGAGTTCGCCCTTCGCGTCGAACGCGACGTTCTTCTCCGTTCCGGTCATCGCCAACTTGTCCGCGATCATCGTCCGACTCATGCCGGGGAACGCCTCCTCGAATTGCCTCGCCGCGTCGCGCAGCGCCTGTGCGCTTTTGCGGAAATTGTCGAGGCGGTTGTCGAACTTCTTCGCCGCCGTCTCCTTGCGTTTGAACGACTCGCGTTCGTCGCGCAGGAAGTCGTCCACGTAATCGGATGCCATGGTCCGTTTCCTTTCCAATCTTGTTTTCATCGGTTCCCGGTTTCGAGCCGGCTGGAACCATGGTCGCGCGATTGGACACGCGCCGGTTTGGACAGTCGGGCTCCGCCAGGATCACACGCTTGTGATCCTGGCTTCGCCGGAAACGGAGCGCGGCCCTGGGCCGCGCGCTATCTTCGCCGACCCTTCCGGGATTTCCAGGCGTCGACGCCTGGAAGGGAACGGTCGGCCGGCCATGGTTCATCATCACAGCCCCACGCCCGCGTCTTCGGAACTGCCTGTTCCATGCTCCGCTCCGGGAGGGCTTCGCCCGATTATCCCGAAGCGGGCACGGCCCACGCGTCCTCCACCGCGCGGCGGGACCGCGAGACTGCCCCATGTCCGGCGAAAGGAAAACAGGAACGCCGGCGGGACACTAAGGAGTGGAACCATGCGGATGGAACCGATGGAATTGCAGCACGCCGTCTTCGAGACCGACGGGGGACGAATCGACGCGATGTGGAGCGACGTGCGTCTCCACGCGGGCGACATTCCCGACGGATGGCACTGCTACGCCGTCAGGGGCGGCGACGGTGGATGGCCGCCATGCAGCATCGAGAAAACAGTATGGGTCAACCACGCGGGCGACATCATCACGCCCGACGACCTCGACCCGCTGCTCGAAAGGAACGGGTGGATGCTCGTCATCAGGGACTGGTGGTTCACCGACGAACCGTTCGGGCGCGCGGAATGAAAGGAGACATGGACATGAAGGAGAAGAACAGGGCCGAGGAATGGTTCCGGGCCAAACACGACGAGCTCGCCGGGACGGCGCGTGCCAACCTCGCCGCACACGACTTGGAACCCGGACAGGAGGCCTACCATCTGGACAGCCTCCACTATGCGACCACCGAACAGATGGAGGCCATATGCCCGACGGGCATCGACTTCGACCGGTACGCGACTCTGGCGAACGGCAGCGTCGGATATGACGAGGCCGACGCGCATTGGGCCGACGCGGCATGGTGGGACGAACAGGCGCGAGCCATGTGGGACGAGGTCGACGACATCCCCGACGACGGCCTCTACTGGACAAGCGTCGAAGACTAAAACGTCATCGCCGTTCCCGGCCAAGTGACGCCCCGGGACCGATGCCGCCCGCATGACGCGGGCGGCGCCTCCGGCGGCCAGAGGACGACTACCGTCCTCTGGACTCCACGCGCCGGGAACCGTTCCCGGACCCGACAGGGCGTCGCCATGCCACGGAGGGCATGGCTCGCCGACGGGAAACGGAGCACGGCACCCATGCCGCGCGCATCCCGAGGATTTTCTTTTGACCGGCCGGCTGACGCCTTGATCATAGCGGCACGCGGAACCCGTCAACGCCCGCGCAGCGAAACCCGTGGTTTCGACGCGTTCTCATGACGGAACCCGCTACCACCGCTAGCGCTTTCGCTTGACCATCCGGTCAAAAGAAAAATATCCTAGAATGGAAGACAACGAAAACAAGGAGGCGGACATGCCGGTCATCAGCATGTTCTTCGGAATCATCATCACCATGAACGCGGACGACCATGTTCCGCCGCACATCCACGCCAGATACCAAGGACATGAAGCGTCCTTCACCTTCGATGGCAATCTGCTCAAGGGAGACCTACCGCGCAAGCAGCGCAAACTGGTCGAGGCATGGGTGCTGCTGCATGCCGAAGAGCTGGAAGCCGACTGGGAGCTGGCCTTCAACCTCGAGCACCCATTCAGAATCGACCCGCTACGCTGACAAGGAGGCAACGGACATGACCATCGACTATTCAATCAAAGTGACCCAATGCGAGCCCATGCCTGGCTACAAGCTCAAGGTCACCTGTTCCGACGGCGCGACCGGAATCTTCGACATGTCCCGATACATCGACCGCGGCATGTTCAAACCGCTCAAGGACCCGCAGACGTTCGACCGCGTGCGACTCGCGTTCGGCGTGCCCTCATGGCCCGGAGACATCGACATCGCCGCGGAACGCGTCCGCTCCGACATGCAAATCATCTAGGAACCCACACCCCTGCCCCGACCGTCATCAAGACGGCCGGGGCTTTTTCATGCCCGTATGCATGACGGACATGACGCGCCACCAACGACCCACCGGCCCCGCGATTTTTTCGCGGGGCCTTTTCATTTCCCGCGCTCCGAGTGTCCAAACCCGCCGCTGTTTCCACGACGGACGATTGGCGTAAGACACCGGCCATTCCCTCAAGGCCATGGGCGAAAGGAGCAAGGAGTGAACGCGATTATCCTTCACGGCATTCCGCAATCATGCCGTGCGAAATCGCTCCCAATCAATGAAATTGATATGGGAGTAGCAAGCGACGCGAACGTATATACGTTCGCTCGATTCGCGGTGCGAATCGGCTTGCCGGGAAGACCCGTACCCCATGGTCGGCGGAGCCTCCAGACCGCTCACGCGGCATCACGGACGTGCCGTCCGCACACCTCCAAGAGAGGTGAGAAATGAGCTGGGCGAACAAGCGCCGACGCACCGTACAGAAGCTCGTCACGTTCACTCCCGACGAATGGGAACGCGTCGACGAGCTGCACAAAAGAGTGAACAGGTACACGACAAGATACCGTTCGTTCACCGTGTTCGCGCGCAAGATGCTGACCGATGGCGAGATCCGCGTCATCGAGATCAGGCCGCTGACGGACCCCGAGCCACTCGCCAAAGAGATCGGCCGAATCGGCGTGAACGTCAACCAGATAGCCCACTGGGCAAACGCCAACGAGCACATAACGCCCGAGCAGGTGGCCAAGATCACCACGTCGTTCGACCGCATCGAACAGCTGCTCGGCGACCTGTTCGCCGACAAGCGCAATGCCGGGAAGGGCACGTGAGCATGGCGGTGGTCAAGCTCGGCAGGCCCGTGAAATCGAATCTCGGCGGCGACAACGGGGCGATGGCGTACATCATCAACCCCGCCAAGACCGACGGCGGAAGACTGGTCAGCTCCAACTACGAGCGGACCAGGACGGACTACGACGCGCTGGCCGAAGGCATGCTCAACGACAACGAGGACTCGCCAAAAGGCATCCAGGAAAACAGCCGGCTGGCCTACCACATCAAGCTCAGCTTCAGTCCCAAGGATCCCGTGACGCCCGAGCAGGTGCACGAGCTCGGCGTGGAATTCGCACGCCGGATCACCGGCGACGAATACAAGTTCGTGGTCGCCACGCACACCGACCGGCACCACCTGCACGACCACATCATGGTGTGCGCCGCCTCCCGATACGGCGACCATCTCAAGGCGCATCTGCCGAAGGACATCATCGACCAGTGGCGTGCGATCAGCGACGAGATATGCCGCCGCGAGGGGCTGAGCGTCGTGTTCAACCCTGTTGTGGAGGAACAGACACGCAAGATGCAGGACGGCGAGGCAGCCGAAGGAAACGTCGGGACGTCGCCGGCGCGCGATCCCGAACGCGCCGATGAGACCGCCGGACCAGGCGAGGCGACGACGCCGCAAACGACGCGACGGGCCGAGAACAGGGAGCCGCTGGAACGCCGGTACGGCATGTCAATGGAGGAGATCTACGCGGCCGCGAAGGGCATGGGAACCAAGGACCGGATCCGCATGCTGATCAACCTGACCTCGTCCACGGCGGAGAACTTCGAGGACTGGAAGGACATGCTCGACATCCGAGGCGTCGGTGTCGAGGTCCGCGGCCGGCACTTCACGTACACACTCAAGGACACCGGCTTCAAGATCCGCGACGCCAAGCTCGGCCAGGCGTACGACATGACGAACATCATGGCCGGCCTCGCGCACACGCCCGTCATACCCGTCACGTTCAACCGCCGGCTCGTCGCCAAGCAGACCAGGAAGACGGTCACCGTGTGGCTGCCCGGCACCCACAGGAAGAAGAAGATCACGTTCGACGCGAAGCGCCTCGTGGACGACGGCGGCTCCACGCTGCGCGCGTTCCTCCCCCGCGACCGCGACCAGATCATCCTCGACCCGTCCAACCGGTACGCCGGCAAGACCCCGACGACCGGACTCTACCAGTGGTTCGGCGAGCCGACGAGCCGGCTCGAACCGCAGGCCACGCCCGAACGGCTGCCACTCCGCTACGGGGTGAGCCCCGCCCAGCAGCGCTACTACCAGGCGCAGGCGCGCCGCCTCGACCGACTGACCGACGAGGCGAAGGCGCTGAACACGGCGATCCGATGGACCAGGCTCGCCGGCGGCGATGCCGCCAAGGGACTCGGGATGCTGCGCGGGAAGGTCCGCGAATCGCACGACGAACTCCAGGCCGCCGTCATCGCGCTGCACGACGCGATCCAACGCGGCGACCCCGACCTCGTGGCCGAGACGCGAGGCGAGATGGAACGCCGCGAGGCCCTGTGCGACCGGTACGAGGGCGAGCTATCCGCCATCGAACGGGAGATCCACGCGACCCGCGACCGCGAGCAGACGGAGAACGAGCAGCGCGAACGACAGCAGCAGCACAAGCGTGGACGGTCCATCTGAACCGTCCCAGGAAAACACCAACCGACAACAGAAAGGAAACCGCAATGCCAATCGAGGAACAGGCTGAGGAGAAGATCCAGAACGCCGTCCAGACCATCATCACCGGAGGAGCGAAGCTCATGCTCAGAATTCCCAAGGGCGTGGCCATGGCGATGCTCCGCGGCGGCATGAAACTCGCGAAGACCGGTGTGCACGCCGCCGGCGAGGCCGTGAAGGACAGGATCGACAGCGGCGAGATGTCCGAGAAACGATTGCAGAGGAAGAAGGACGGCGACCTGCACGAGCTGCAACTCGACGACTCGACCATGCGCGAGGTGCAGCGCAGCCTCAAGCAAGCCGGCATCGACTATCACCTCGAGCGCGCCGACCAGGGCCAATTCATCCTGCACTTCGCCGGCAGGGACGAGGACCATGTCCGCCACGCCGTGCAACGCGCGTTCAAAGGCATGGGCCTGGACGTCGCCGACGACGACTTCGCCGTCGAGCAGACGGAACAGACCCGAAACGAACCGGAAACCCCGGCACGGGAGACGCCCGTCGAACCGGCCGCGAAACCCATGCCGACGCAGCGCATCGCATGGGACTTCGTGGATCCGGAGGTCATGGAGATGGCCGCGAACAGCCTCGCCGCCCGGCATCCCGAACTCTCGTGGGACAAGCTCATGGGCGACACGACATGGAATGAGCAGGCCGGCCGCGACTTCGCGGACCGGATCATCGGCAAGGCCGCCGCCGACCCGGCATTGCGCGACGAGCTCGACGCCATCCTGCGAGACGACTACGGGCAGGGCGCGCAAACCCAGGAGCAGAACCGTGCGCAGACACCCGAGCCAAGCCGGGAGACGCCGGCAACGGAGCCGGAACCCACGCCGGCCGAAACCCAGTCGAAGGACCCGCAACAGCAGACGCAAGCCAGAACCAATGGCCCCAAGCCGGCCGGCAAAGCGCAGAAGCCGAAGCCGATCCGATCGAAGAAGGCACTGCTCGAACGGTTCAAGACCCGGCTCAACGAGAACCTCGCCGAACAGAAGAACCACATGCCACCCACCCAGAACAGGGACCGCACGCCCCGCAAGGGCCGCTGAAAGGAAACCACAATGAACCAGCAGGAACAGGCGACGAAACGCGCCGCGATCTTCCAGGACACCATCAACGGAACCAACGACCCGACCCCATGGCCGGTGACCATGTGGGCCTCGTCCGGCGACACGATCTGGACGGCCGGCACGGCAAGGACGGCCGGCGAGGACTCGGTGGGCATGATCTACGGTCCTGGCGACACCATCGTTCACCGGAACATAATCGCCGGCGACACCACCCGCGCCACCGAATCCTTCGCCATCCGACCGGCGGACGGGCAAAGCCCGATGGACGCGATGCTCGCGGGCATCGAACAATGGAACCACCGCCATCCCGACCGGTGGGACACCGTGACCACGCCGGGCGAGTACCGCATGACGGATCCGACGACGGGACGGCCTCTCCCGATGGGATGGAGCGCCAGCCTCGCCGCGGCCGCGTCCGCAGCGGGCCGGCTCGACCCCGACCTGCTCCAGGCCAGCCTCATGCAGAACGCGGTCGAGCACGAGCCGCGCCCCTGCGTGTTCTTCCTGGAGGACAACGGGTACGACCTCATGGTCTTCTCCTGGCATCGGAACCAGCAGGGACTGTTCGACGCGATGAGCTTCAAGCACCTGCAATACGACGACCTGAGCATGCAGGTCACAACCATCAACCACAGCGAGGACATGAGCGAGTCCTTCCCCGCCAAAACCATGAGCGACGGCGAACTGCTCACCCAAAGCCGCGTCTACCGGGACGAATACCAGCACTGGCGCGAACAGACCGGCGGGCCAGTCGCCCACGGCATCACCGGCCGCGTCATGCCCAGCGGACTGCTCAAACCGGGACTGGAGCAGAAGCCGCTGCTGAACCTGAACGACGGCCGACATGCCCCGGACTGGGACGAGTTCACCGACCAGGCCGCCATGGCCATCCTCCAGGGCCGACCCATCTCACCGACGCCAGCGCTCCCCCAGCAGGAACAACCAGCGCAGGCCACCGACCCCGCCGCCGCGACACAGACACCGGCTCGGACGGCCGCGACGACAAAACAGGTCTGGCCGAACGCGTGGGTGGCGAACAGGCTCGCGCACACCTATATATTGCGCGCGAAGGACGGACGCGACTGGCCGAAGATGATCGTCGGACTCCCCCGCGGCACCGTCATCGACGGACAGGACCTGACCGGCTGGGCCACCGACATGTTCATGAGCGGAAAGAACCAAAAGCAGAAGAACGAGGGACGGGCCGTCAACCTCAGATTCAAACCAGACACCCCGGTCGAACTGTTCACCGGCCGCGGCACGGAACGCCGCACCATGCAGGTCGACCCGCAGACGCTCGTCCAGGCGATCATCGACGCGCAGAAACGCAACCGCGACGCCGAGGAGACGCTCGACACGGCATCGGTGGAACTCGCCTCGAAAACCGTGGAGGAATCCTGGCCGCAAATCAGCCGCATGCAGGGCCGGTTCACGGAATACCAGCGCGCTGGCACGTACAAGCCGGCCGTCGCAATGAAATGGGCGCGCCGACTCGTCGACCGGACCGCCGAAACGGACGAAGGACGGTGGACCAACCGCCAACGCCGCCAGGCCGCCGGCCTGCTCATCCAGGAACTCGCCGGCACACAGGAACCGACGCAGGACAGAGGCAAGACGGTGAGCCGGCCAACCGTCGAACAGGACGCGGAGGCGACGGACACGCCACGGAAAACGGAACCTACCAAGGAGACGGAACAGGGACGGTACCACGACGAAGCCGGCTCGCCGGCCCTGGCCGCCGTCACGGAGACGAAAGCCGAACCGCCGGAGACGACGCGGCACGACAAACCGGAACGACGGCACACGGACATGAAGTCAACGCTTGACCGGTTCCGGACCAGGCTCAGGGAGAACCTCGACGGACTCAACACAGCCATGCCAGCACCCGGCCTCGACCAGAACCGCGGGCAGCGGAAAACCCTATAAGAAAGGAGAGAACCATGGTGAGAAAACGCCTATACGCGAAGCGGACGGCCTCGGCCGAATACGAGCAGCTGGACCTGTTCGGCCTTCTCGAGGAGGAGCAGCGGCAGACCGACAGGACGGCGGAACAGGTGCGCGGATACGAGATAACGGTGGGCCACGTCGCGGTGCAACGGCTCCGCGCACGCGGCGCGGACGACGAGACGATAGCCGCCGTGGCGGCCGAATACCGGGAGAACCGGCTCCGTGGACTCGGCCGGCGGGACGCGCGGATCGCCGCCGAGAACAAGCTCGGCGTCGGCGCCGCCACGCCCGGCGAAACCACGCCGCAACCTGTGGTAAAACGTTTCACACAATCCTCCGGCACGGAAAACAATATCGAAGAAAGGAACAATGATGGACGAGATGACATGGACCGACCCGCAGCTCAAGGCACGCTACGAGGAGAACAGCAGGAAGCTGGAACACCTGAAGGAGACGCTGCCGAACCTGTATTCCGAGGACGCACTGCCGTACAAGGTGTTCACGACGAACAGCGTCCACGGCATCCAGCGGATGCGTCTCATCTGGCTCAAGGAGCACCATCCCCAGCGGTTCAGGGAGATGATGATGGCCAACGTGCTCGAGGAGCATCTGCGGGACATCGAGACGCACACGAGGGAACGCCAGGCGCAGATCATGGACCAGCTGATGGAGTCCAGGCACCTGCTCAACCGGACGGACTGCCTGAAGGCGGCACCACAGCTGACCGACCTGGACCGGCTCAACGGGATGAACGAGGCCCAGTCGGAGTCGATGAGCATGGCGATCCACGAGGTCGTGGAGAGCTTCTAGCATCCCTCGACGCGCAGCGCGCGCGTTCGCCACGCGAACGCGCCGAAGCGAACATCGCCGCCATCCAGACACTCAAGAAACTCGGCGGAGACAACGGCGGCCGGCCCTCAGCGAAGCAAATGGACACACTACGCGGATATTCCGGCTGGGGCGGATGCGCGGACGCGTTCTCGGACAAGCCTGAATGGCGGACGATCCGCGACGCGATAGAACAGGCCCTCACCCCGGAAGAGTACACGCAGGCCCGCGCCTCCACACTGACCGCCTACTACACGCCCGGCCCCGTGGTCAAGGCCATGTGGGACGCGCTCCGCATCGGCCCCACACCCATCCAGGTACTGGAACCCGGATGCGGCACCGGCAACTTCATGGCCGGCATCCCCGACGACGTCGCGGCGCACGTGTCGGGCGTGGAACTCGATCCGGTCAGCGCACGCATCGCCGCCGCGCTGAACCCGGACGCCACGATCCTCAACGCGGACCTCGCGGACTGCACCATCCAACAGGGATCGTTCGACCTCGCCATCGGCAACGTGCCCTACTCGGGCGACATCAGCCTCGACTACCGGACCACGGACGGCGGCACATCCCGCCTCCCCCTGCACGACTACTTCATCGAACGCTCGGTGGACGCGCTGCGCCCCGGCGGCGTCGCGATGCTGCTGACCAGCAGGTACACGCTCGACAAACGCTCCGAGACCATGCGCGCCGACCTCGCGAGGAAGGCCGAGCTCGTCGGCGTGGTGCGTCTGCCGTCCTCGACGTTCGCCCGCCAGGCCGGCACCGAGGCCGTCACCGACGTGCTCGTGCTGCGCAAGCGCGAACGGACGCTCGACCGCACGCCCGACGAGGCATGGATCCACTCCACGCCGATCGCCGTGCCCGGCTACCAGGACGTGACCGTCAACGTCAACCAGGCGGTCGCCAACGACATGCCCACGCACGCGGTGGGCGACATCAGACCGGTGATCGGACGGTTCGGCGGCGACTTCGACGTCGTCTTCCAGGGCGACACGGAACGGATCGGCGAACGGCTCCGGACACTGCTCTCCATGCAGATCACCCACGGCAGGCCGCCGTTGCAGCTGGGCGAGATGGAACCGGCCGAACGCGCGGAGGTCATCGTCCGCCCGGACCATGTGACCCCGTTCGAATACTCGGTCGACCAGCGCGGCGTGGTCTGGTACGGCGACGGCGCCACCGTCACCGAGGCCGCCCACGGCCAGGGCGACGAGGCACGCCGACTGCGCGGCATGATCCGCCTGCGCGACCTGGCGCGCGAACTCCAACGCCTCGAACTCGACCCCGCCCACGTGGACGACCCCGCCGTGGAGACCAAACGCAAGGAACTCGACCAGGCATACGACCGGTTCACCGGCGAGTTCGGACGCCTGAACGACCGCGCCAACCGGCGCGCCTACGACAGCGAGGAATCCGGCCGCCACCTCGTCATGGCATTGGAGGAGACCGACGAAAAAGGAAGGTTCGTCGGCAAGGCGAAATGCCTCTCGCAACGGACCATCAGCCCCGTGCCGCCCATGCCCGACCATGCCGACAGTCTGGACGACGCGCTGAACATCAGCCTCGACCGCGCCGGCAGGGTCGACCTGGAACTCATCGCGCGCCTCGCCGACACCACCGTCGAGGAGGCCGAGGCCGGCCTGGGCGACCACATCATACGCGACCCCGACACCGGCACGGTCATGCCCGCCGAGGACTACCTCACCGGCGACGTGGGAACGAAACTCGACCACGTCACGGCCATGGCCGAACATCTGAGACGCCACGCAGGCACCGAGGCCATGACCGAGTTCACGGCATCCACCTACGCGACGCCGGAGGACATGCCCGCCACGGAGCAGGCGCGCGAATGGATCAGCGAGGCGGGCGCGGACGTGTGGCGCAGCCTCACGGACCCGTACTCCGCCGAATCCTACAGGGATCCGGCACCGGTCATCGAACGCATCAACGACGGACGACACGGATGGACCATGGGCTGGAACCGCAACCCGGAACTCGTCCTCGCCCTCGCCCGGCGGGCTGTGGAGGAACTTCCCGAGAGCCATGCGCGCGTCACCCTCGAACGATCCGACATCGGAGAGCGGAAACCGTGGCACGCGCCGGCATGGCACCAATCGCACGGCACCAGCCCACTGTGGGACGCATTGTGCTGGACATGGCGCGACGGCGACGCGCCGCAGGACTACGCGCCGACCTTCGCCGACCGGCGCATGCCCGTCAGGGACCTCGCCCTGTTCGTCCACAAGATCGCCCACACCGACCGGATCGAAACCGCCGACAAGACCGCGATCCTCTCCAACCTGTTCGAGAGCTATTCAGCCCACGACGAGCACGGCAGCACGATATGGACGGACACGACCATCGGCGCTATGGCGCGCCAGCTCATGCCCGGTACCGACGATCCCATGCGACTCGCCGAACGGCTCGCCACCGACATGTCCCTCAGCGAATGGATCTGGGGCATCGCCCGCGAACTGCCCGAAGACCTGCGCCAAGGGCAGAAGCACAACGCCTACGGCGCGCCTCCACGCGTCGTCGACGCACGCCCCGACGACTACCAGGCGTTCCGCGCACGCCGCGAGGAACAAATCAAGCAATGGCGGGAACTGCCGGAGCACGCCGAGGCCGCCCGCGCCGACCAGGCCGACGCGGAACGGCTCGAACACGTGGCCGGCATGCTGGAACGCGTGCAGCCCACCCCATTGGAGGCCGAGCAGATCAAAGCGCCATTGGGAGCCCCGTGGATCCCCGCCAGGGACGTCCACGACTTCATGATGGAGACGTTCAACGTCCACGGCCACGGGCTCACGCCCGGCAAGCTCGCCCAGTACTCGGTCGACTGGATCCCCCAGCTCGGACAATGGCGCGTCGGCTACTCGGGAGGCGGCGACATCGACTACAAGGCCGCGAAGAACTACGGCACCGAGGACCGCAACCCGTTCCAACTGCTGGAAGCATGCCTGAACAACGCGCAGATCACTGTCACCAAGGACTCCCCCACGGAGACCACGCCGGCCGGCAAGCCCAAACGAGTCAAGGACCAGAAGGCCACGATGGCCGCCATCGAGAAGGCCAACGCGATCCGCGACACGTGGAACCAATGGGTGTTCAGGGACCACGCCCGCGCGCAAAGGCTCACCGCCCTGTACAACCGCAGATTCAACAGCCTGCGGCCCCGCCACGTCGACGGATCCTACCTGACCACGCCCGGCATCGCCCACGGCGTCGCCCTGCGTCCGCACCAGAAGGACGCGGTGGCCCGCGCCCTGCGCAGCGACGAGGGCACCCTCATCGCCCACGTCGTCGGAGCCGGCAAGACGTTCGAGGGCGTCGCCCTCTCCCACGAGGCGAGACGCCTTGGCAAGGCGTCCAAGCCGATGCTTGTGGTCCCCAACCACCTCGTGGACCAGTGGGCCGGCGACGTGCTCAGGCTGTATCCGGCCAGCCGAATCCTCGTCATGGACAAGGACGCGCAGCGCAACCCGGAATCGGTGAGACGCTTCTGGGGACGGGTCGCCACCGGCGACTGGGACGCGGTGATCGTGCCGGAAAGCCGGTTCAGCCAGCTGCATGTCAGCAAGGAACGCCGACTGAGAAACATGCGCGCCCGCGTCGAAGAATTCACCCTGGCCGTCAAGGCAGCCGCCCAGGCCAGGGGCGACAAGGACCCGACCGTCAAACGGCTGGAGGCCGCGCGCAAAAGCGTCGAGACCGCCATGCAGCGTCTGCGCGATGGCAAGGAGTCACGCGACGACAAGGCGTTGGCGGGCATCGAATTCGAATCGCTGGGCGTGGACATGCTCATCGTCGACGAGGCCCACCACTTCAAGAACCTCGGCGTGCCCGTCGCCTCCGCGGACCTGGGCATGCAATTGTCTTCCGCCGCGAAATGCGAGGACCTGCTCGACAAATGCGAATGGCTGCGCGAGGCCGGGCACGGAGGCAACATCGCGTTCATGACCGGCACGCCGGTATCCAACAGCATGAGCGAGCTGTACAACATGCAGCGCTACCTCGCGCCCGGAACCCTCAAGGCGCAGGGACTGGACACGTTCGCCGCATGGGCGGGCGCCTACGGCCAGGTCGTGCCCACCGTGGAATTGAAGCCCGAAGGCAACGGCTTCCAGGTCAAGCAGCGGTTCGCGCGGTTCCAGAACCTCCCCGAGCTGATGAACGCGGTGAAGCAGTTCACCGACATGATCACCAACGACGACATCCAGCTGCCGCTGCCCGAACTGGAGCAGGTGCCCGTGCCAGTGCCGATCACCGACCGGCAGAAGGAGGAGATGGAGGAACTGTCCGACAGGGCGGACCGCGTACGCGACGGCGACGTGCCGCCTGAGATCGACAACCTCCTGCGGATCACAGGCGACGGACGCAAGATCGCCCTCGACCCCAAGCTCCTCAAAGGACACGAGAACGACCGGCCGTTGGAGAACGGCAAGATCCAGGCGTGCGCCGAGAACGTCGCCCGGATCTGGCATGAGGAGACGCCGCGCCTGGGCACGCAGCTCGTCTTCTGCGATTCGAGCACGCCCGCGTCAGGCGGATGGAACGCCTATCAGGACCTCAAGGACCGGCTCATCCGACTGGGCGTGCCCGCCGAGCAGATCGCGTTCGTGCACGACGCGGGCGACAACCCCGCCAAACGCGAACGGCTGTTCGCCAAGGTCAGGTCCGGCGAGATCCGCGTGCTGATGGGAAGCACCCAGAAGCTCGGAACCGGCACCAACGTGCAGGAACGGCTCGCCGCGATCCACGACCTCGACTGCCCCTGGCGTCCCGCCGACCTGGAACAGCGTCTCGGCCGCATCCAACGCCAGGGCAACACGTACGGCCACGTGCGCGACTACCGGTACGTGACCGAGGGCACGTTCGACGCGTACAGCTACCAGACCGTGGAACGCAAGCAGCGTTTCATCAGCCAGCTCATGAGCTCGAAGAGCCCGGCCCGCGAGGCCGCGGACCTCGACGCCGACGTGGTGACCCTCGCCAATATCAAGGCGCTGGCCACCGGCGACCCCGACATCCAACGCCGCATGACATTGGAGAACGGGATCAACCAGCTGAAGCTCCTGCGCGCCTCATGGGCGCAGCAGAAGGCCGACACCCGCAGGGACATCGGCCAGCAGCTCCAGCCACGTGTCGAACTCCTGCGCCGGACCATCCGGGAGAAGGCCGACGACAAGCCGCTCGCCTCCAAGGCCCTGAGCATCCACCAGACCGCGCGCATGAACGGCCGATGGGAGGGCATGACCATCAACGGTCTGCCGGTCGCCGACCGGCAGACCGCATGCAGGCTCCTCCACCAGGCCGCCCACCAGGCTATACTCAAACATATAGCTGGAGCGGCGG
>ERZ773224.1238-NODE-1238-length-32513-cov-5.555456_pt1 | contig 32513 bp, 28 predicted proteins | sample MGYA00580526_ERZ773224 | MGnify/ENA primary metagenome ERZ773224 (study PRJEB29015, sample SAMEA2737743) | human gut metagenome | biome: human gut; feature: human-associated habitat; material: faeces | place: China | collected 2012 ... | reverse complement strand
CCAAGATCAACATCATTGATACTCCGGGTCATGCCGACTTCGGCGGTGAGGTCGAGCGAGTTCTGAAGATGGTAAACGGCGTAATCCTCGTTGTTGATGCATTTGAGGGACCTATGCCACAGACCAAGTTTGTTCTGAAGAAGGCTCTTGAGCTTAATCTTGCAGTTATCGTATGTGTAAATAAATGTGATCGTCCGGAGGCACGCCCTGATGCGGTCGTTGACGAAGTTCTTGAGCTTCTCATCGAGCTTGATGCAAATGAAGATCAGCTTGACTGTCCATTTGTATTTGCTTCCGCAAAGTCTGGTTATGCAACCCTTGACTCATCTAAGCCGGGTACAGACATGAAGCCTCTGTTCGACACTATCATTGATTACATTCCTGCCCCTACAGGTGATCCTGATGCAGGTGTACAGATGCTTGTCAGCACCATCGACTACAACGAGTACGTTGGACGTATCGGTGTCGGCAAAGTCGACAACGGTGTCCTCAAGATAAATGAGGATCTCGTCATCGTAAACGAGCATGACCCAGACAAGCTTGAGAAGGTTCGTATCGGAAAGCTTTTCGAGTATGAAGGACTTAACAAGATAGAAGTCAAGGAAGCACAGATCGGCTCTATAGTTGCAGTTTCAGGTATCGCAGATGTACAGATAGGTGATACTCTCTGCTCCCCTGAGAATCCTGATCCAATTCCTTTCCAGAAGATTTCTGAGCCAACCATCGCCATGACATTCATGGTAAATGACTCTCCTCTCGCAGGCAAGGAAGGCAAGTTCGTGACATCAAGACATCTCCGTGAGAGACTTTTCAGAGAGCTGAACACAGATGTCAGCCTCAGAGTTGAGGAGACAGACACAACTGAGGCATTCAAGGTTTCAGGTCGTGGTGAGCTCCACCTGTCAGTCCTCATCGAGAACATGAGACGTGAGGGTTACGAGTTTGCAGTAAGTAAGGCTGAGGTTATCTACAAGGAAGATGAGCTCGGACATAAGCTTGAGCCATTTGAGATCGCTTATATAGATGTGCCGGATGAATTTGCCGGAACAATAATCAACATGCTGAACCAGAGAAAGGGTGAGCTCCAGGGAATGGCTCCTACAGGAAACGGAACCACAAGACTTGAGTTCTCTGTTCCATCCCGTGGACTTATCGGATTCCGTGGAGACTTCATGACTGCTACCAAGGGTACTGGAATCATCAACACAACATTCGATGAGTATCTCCCATATAAGGGTGACATGAGCTACCGTTCAAAAGGCTCACTCATCGCATTTGAGTCAGGTACTTCGATCACATACGGTCTGTTCAACGCACAGGAGCGTGGAACTCTGTTTATCGGACCAGGTGAGCAGGTTTATGCCGGTATGGTTGTCGGTGAGAATCCTCGTGCAGAGGACATGGAAGTCAATGTCTGCAAGAAGAAGCAGCTTACCAACACACGTTCTTCAGGATCAGATGATGCTCTCAAGCTTTCACCTCCAAAGGTGATGAGTCTTGAGCAGGCTCTTGACTTCATCGACACTGATGAGCTTCTGGAGATCACACCAAAGTCATTCAGAATCCGTAAGAAGATTCTTGACCATACTCTCCGTTACAGAGCCAACAGGAAATAAGGACGGACGAAAAGTCCTTTGAGATAGTGAAGCCCGTACACTGTAAGGATGTGGATCCATCACGGGATATACAACAAAAGCAGAGACAGTTCACACATTCTTTGTGTTTTGTGTGAGTTGTCTCTGCTTTTTTTGTGCGTAAAACTGTATCTTTTTGCTTATTTTCCTCTGAATGATACAACTTTTCTGTTTTTTGTATCTTTCTGGCTTTTTCTTTATGTTTGCGATAATTTTGTGACCTTTTACCTCCTTGTCACGGCGTCTATTGGTCTTAGTTTTGAGGCCCATCTTGCTGGGAAATAGCCTGCTGACACTCCGAGGATCACGGAGCCGAAGACTCCGGCCAGTGCAAGCCACCATGGGATCATGGCTATCTGGGTTTCTTTTGCAAGGTTGAACATGGAGACGGCGGCTTTATTCACCACTATTCTCACTCCGTAGGAGGATAATACTCCGAGGACGCCTCCGACAAGTCCTATCACTGCGGCCTCCATGAGGAACAGAAGTCTGAGCTCGTCTATGTCGCAGCCGAGGACCTTCAATATACCGATCTCGTTTACCCGGTCGAATACAGAAGTCGTCATGGTGTTGCTTATTCCTATGACAGCCACAATAAGTGCTATCATTCCGATTCCGCCGAGAAGAAGCCGTATCATCTTGAGGTACTTCTGTATCGTGTCCAGATATTCCTTGGAATTCTCTGTCTGATACCCCATGTCCTGAAGCTTTTTTACCATCGCATCGACGTTATTTATATCATCTACGATCACCACCGCTGATGTATAGACAAATTCACGGTAGCTGTTGCCATTGCCATCCACCGGCTGACCGTAAAGCTTGCCATCGGCGCTGACCTTTCTGAGCAGGCTTTTCAGTGAATCCATATCACAGTATATCGTCTGAGACTTCTCGCTGTAGCTGTCAGAGATGTCCAGCGATTCGTCAGACTCTTCATCCTGAACTGCACTGTCATAAGAAGTGTCAGCAGAAGCATTGTCAGAGCTGTTATCCGTATCTCCATCAGATAAAACCCCGGCGAGTTTCAGTTTGAATATCCTGTCACTTTCACCGCTCCATCCGACGGTCGTGTCAAATCTCTTTCCGACAAGGGATGCAATACTCTTCTTCTCTCTCTTCTCGTAACTGTCAAATGTCTTTTGATTGAAGAACATTTTGCCCACACTGCCGCCCGAGATCAGTTCAGGTGTCCCATGTGAAGAATTGCTGTTTTCCCCATAGGCCAGACTCCAGCCATCAAGCTCATTTCCCGGCACACCCACAAGATTGCCAAAGTATTCATACTCCCCATACTTCATACTCACAGGCACCTCATACAGAGGATAACAACCATCCACATTTGCAAGATCTGTCAATGTAGATATCGTTCTGTCCGTTATCATTCGATCCTTATGCTTACTTCTGGTCTCACTGTATATCGTTATCTGGTTGACACTTCCACTTGCAACCGCAGAATCTATCATCTCGTTCTTGACTCCGATTCCCACAGCCAGAAGTACTACAACCGATATAACACCTATCATCACGCCGAGAACGGTGAGAAATGTTCTGATCTTTCTTCTCTTCATATTCATAAGACACAAATGCCATATCCACCCCATACAATCTATCTCCTTATAAACTCTCTCCCCGTGACCGGAATCTAAAATTCATCAAGAATCTCCTTTTTTCTCCTGTGCTTTCTTATTGCACATATACATAACAGAGCTATCACTATAACCACAGCAATTACACCATATAACACCTTTTTACCACTGCTTTTTGTGCTGTCCTTTATCTTCTCTACATTGTCATACACCGGAGATTCCACAGTCGCCTTGAAATTCCCCTCAATCGTCGTCTCATTCCCCTCTTTGTCCTCATATGTAACTATCACCTTTGACATATCACCGCTCGCAGCAGTCGTCGCCACGGCATTCGTGAGGATATCTATACTTCCGCTCTTTCCAGACTCTATATTGCCTATATACGTCTCAATCTCCTCCATACTTCCCAACAAGCAATTTTCAACCGACGCACCGCAGGACGGGAGGGCGAAAATACGGAAAAGGGTACTCTTTTCCTATGCTTGCTAAGAAAGTTTTTTCCTCACTTATCACTACAACGGAACTCCCAGTATGCCAAAAAGCGCAAAAGAAAAACGCCGCAATTCTGCGGCGCTTCATTCACTTTATGCAGACAAAAACGAGGGAACTTTATTCCCCCGTCCTGTCATTGTTGGCCTCCTCTATGCCATTTGCAGTAGCAGACATGATTTTTAAGTCTGTTTCGCTCATTGTGTCAAGCATGGTATCGAGCTGACGGCGGCGTGTGGACTTCTCTTGTTCCCGTTCCGGGAAAAAGAACTGGTCTACTGATACGTCAAGCAGGGTTACAAGCTCATATAAAATCTGTAAACTTGGGTGCTGCCCGCTGTTTTCAATGGACGCGATATACCTGGGCGCAATATTCAGTGTGTCGGCTAACTGATTGCGTGATATTCCCTTTGCTTTTCTTGCTGCTTTAATGGCTTGCCCGAAAGCCTTAAAATCATACTTCACTTTATCCTGCTTCATATTTTTCACCCTATTACATTTTACTGTTCCTCTTTTCTTTGAGATATGATTACACATATCATAGTATTGATGGCAATAGAGCATAAAACATGCAGAGTAAGGTTGCTACAACTCATATTGCCATATATAATATCTAATGACATCGAAAATTAAAGAAATTGATTAGAAATAGATTTTTGTTTGATAATCTTAAATTAGATATTCACAATGGAGGCATATTTATGGCGCAGAGTATTTTAATTGTAGACGATGAAAAAGAAATTGTATCAATGCTGTATTGCTATTTCAGCAAACTTGGATATACGGTATATACTGCAACAGTAGGAAATGCTGCATTAAAAGAAGTAGAAAAAAAACCTGACATTATTTTGTTAGACGTTAATATGCCAGATATTGATGGATTTACTGTTTGTGAAAGAATACGGGATTATGTTTCATGCCCTATAATTTTTTTAACAGCACGCATTGAAGATAGTGATAAAATAAAAGGATTTTCTATTGGCGCAGACGACTATGTAATAAAACCATTTTCTGTTGATGAATTAGAAGCTCGCATTGCAGCACATCTTCGCAGAGAAAAAAGACACAATACATCTTCAAAGGTGCAATTTGATGAAGATATGGTTATAGATTATTCCTCACGTATTGTGTTTTATCATAATAAGGATATGGCTTTTACCAAAAAGGAATTTGATATAATATCTTTCCTTTCACAAAACAAAGGAATTGTTTTTGACCGGGAAACTATTTATGAAAAAGTTTGGGGATTAGACGGCATTGGTGATAATACAGTTGTTACAGAACATATCAGACGTATTAGGGCAAAATTTTTATCTTTAGGCGATAGACCTTACATTGAAACTGTTTGGGGGTGCGGATATAAATGGAAAAATTAAAGAGAAGCAGATGGTTCAATCGGTTAAATAGCATGAGTATTAGGATGTCCTTTGTTCTTTATGCTTTGTTTTCGTTGTTGATTGGAATAATTATTTGTATACTTTTAATTTCAATGGTTGACAAATACAGAATAAATTTGAACTATAAGTATGAAAATATGTCAACAAGGTATGATATACCGGAAAATGGTTCATTTACCGCCGCTTATAGTAATGACCAAACAAAATACACAATATTTGATACGAAAGGAAACGAGATATGCAAGTTCAATGTTGATTATCAAAAAGAACGCCCAGTACACGAATATGTCTATCCGAACCATGTTTCATATATCGAAGTTTCACCTAATTTTACAAACCGGGATAGGCTTATTGACAGTGTTTTAGGTTCATTAAATGTTGCAATTATTCCTATCGTATTATCTATTAATATGATATGTTGTGTAACATTTTTTTATAAAAAAAAAATATCGAAACCTATTAAGCTATTAACTAATGCGTATCATAAAATTGAAGCAAATGACTTAGATTTTACGTTATCATATCCATTAAATGATGAAATGGGAAAACTCTGTCATGCCTTTGAAAAAATGAAAGACTGTTTGGCGAAAAATAATGAAACTATGTTTCGACAATTTGCTGAACAGCGCCGTCTAAACGCTGCTTTTTCACATGACTTACGCACTCCTTTGACTTTACTAAAGGGTCATGCTACTATGCTGCTTTCCTTTATTCCCAAAGGCTTAGTATCACAAGAAGAAATATTAGATGAAATATCAGTAATGTCAAAAAATGTTTCACGTCTTGAAAAATATGTAAATGCTATGACGAACTTATATAGGTTAGAGGATATTGATATTCCACGGCAACAGATTACATTTCATGCACTTATTGATAATTTTAATAACACAGCAGAAGCACTTTGTTATGACAAACATTTTTCAATTACTACAAGCGGTGATAATATAACCTTGTTTATCAATTTAAATACAGTCATGCAGATTTATGAAAATTTACTCTCTAATAGTATTAGATACGCAAAAAGTGATATTGCTATTAGCGCAGTAATAGAGAATAATAATTTAGTTATATCTGTTTCAGATGATGGTTGCGGGTTTAAAAATATTGATATTGAAAAAGCGACATTACCATTTTATAAATCATCGAAAGATATATCTACTGAACATTTGGGATTAGGGCTGAATATTAGTAAGATTTTAAGTGAAAGACATGGCGGAAATATCCAAATTGCTAATAACGAAGCAGGGGGAGCATGTGTTACAGTAAAAATAAATTGCAATGAAAGTTGATTGAAAATAGACATTTTATTGCTATTATAAATTTAAAAGAAAGGAGATAAGGACAAATGAAAAAAATAATATGTATGTTTCTAAACTTATCGTTATTGGTGTGTATTGTTGGGTGCAGTCAAGCAAAGGACAGTGATAACCATGTAGTACAAGATTATTCCGAAGAATATGAGGTTTCTCCTTATGGAAGTGAAGAAGCACTTGACACTTTGGGTGATTTGAAGATTTCAATGAGTACAGAAAAGGATTTAGATTTGAAGCACCTTTCATTTCTAATAGAAAATACTTCTGATAAAGAATACCGATATTCACCAAATTATTTTGAAATAGAAGCTGAACAATCCGGCACTTGGTATCAACTTAAACAGCTTGATGACCCCTCAAAGAGCAATGAAAAGGATTGTTTTATTAATCCTAACGAACGATTAACATTAGAAATTGATGTTAAAAGTTTTTATGGAGAATTGCCTGCTGGACACTATCGTTTGATTAAACAATTTGCGTTCTTTGAAAGTGAAAGAGATTGGGATTACGATACATATAATTTATCTTGCGAATTTACGATAAGGTAAAAATTCTCTACTTCATAAGCATGAAATAAAAAAAAACGCTTATGAAGTAGAAAGTTCGACTCAGAACTTTTGAAAAGATAGTCAAAAATTACTTTGTGATTTCAGAATAAACATCATAGACTTTTCACACATGTTTTCTTTTTTCTACATCTCTTCGTTTATGATAACACTCTTTATACCTGAGACACTGTTAAGTGCGTTCAGTATACCCGTTACCGCCATGTTGCTATTTTCTTCTGATACGCCGCCAAGATCAAGGTATATCATTATCTGGTCTTCGCCCTTATATATATCAATATACCCCATATAGTTTTCTTCATCACCATTTTGCGAAGAATAATCCGCCATCACCTGCTGGATCTCATCTACCTTCTCATCTGTGACACCGCCATCAATATGCACACTATACAAAAAGCTCTCTCCGTCAAATCCTGCAACATGTGCCTCGTAGTTCAGGTCAAGCTGATCTATCCCAAATATACTGTCAAAGTCGAATTCTCCGTCTTCTCCAAATCCATATTCTCCATAATTTTCTGCCATAGCATCATCCATATTATCTGCCATTTCACTATTCCCCTCTATCTCATTCTCTTTCTCTGCAACCTTCGTCTCATCCTGTTCTTTCGCTGCAGCATCCTCAGGACTTCTCTCAAACCTCGCATATCCGCTGTCATATTTCAGATAAATGACATTCTTCTCAGTTGCGCTGATATATATTTCCTGTCCAGCTTCAAGATCCACGCCTGCTGCCGCAAAATTCTCTGCAGGATAGTCTTTGCTGTCGACCTTTTTTATCGTTCCCGCGATCTCGTATCCTTCCGGCAATTTCTCATCTCTTCCGGTTGCATTGTAATAATAGATGTGTCCATCATACATGACCTGTGGCTGCTCTATTATTCCGCTCTCCACACCGGTCGAGGTCTCCGCACCATTTGTTTCTGAAACATTTCCACCTGAATTTCCACAGGCCGTACACGCCATAATGGAGAGCATCGCAGCAACTATAAATATTCCTTTTCGTATCCCCATATAAATTTCCCCTTTTTAATTCTTATTTATTGATGTAATGTAAACCAACTAACTGTATGTCCATATTAACATGGCTTTTCCAGCTCTGCCACATAATTATTATTAAAGTTGTCACCATATGCTTACTTCCGTCCATCCATATTCTCATCCCGAACATATCTCGCATTGAACTCCATATTTATCTCACGAAGCTCTTTCTTCCCGTCAATATAATCCTGGTACATCTCTGTGATACCACACATACAGCCATCACAGTAAGCGTCAATATTCCCCAGAGAATCAGCGACTATCTTCTCTCGTTCTTCCCTAGTTGTGTCCTTTATAAGAAAACCTGCCATCGTCAAAAGCCTCCTCTTACAATTCTCATAAAAACAATTAAAACCGGTTTTATACACAAGTACATGTCAAAAAAACAGGCACTTGTAGTTCGAGATACATAAGATATGAAACATATATACAAACGATAATGAAAGTGACTGATCTTCAGCGCTTACTGCTGCTGCGAAGACCGCACCGCTCTTATCGCGGTTTTCGCAGCATGCAAATGTAAGCAAGCTGAAGTGAAGGTAACTGAATGTGTTTGTATATATGTTTTCATATCCATATCTCGAACTACAAGTGCCGTCCGGCCTTTTTACTGTCTGACCTTAATGTGAACCTCACGGAGCTGCTGCTCTGTAACCTCGCCAGGTGCTCCACACATAAGATCCTGTGCATTTCCATTCATTGGGAATGGGATAACCTCTCTGATATTCTCCTCGTTTCTGAGAAGCATGATCATTCTGTCCACACCAGGAGCCATACCTGCATGAGGTGGTGCTCCGAACTGGAATGCATTGTAGAGTGCTCCGAACTTCTCCTTCAGATCATCCTCTGTGTATCCTGCGATCTCAAATGCCTTGACCATGATCTTCATGTCGTGGTTTCTTACAGCGCCTGATGAAAGCTCAATACCGTTGCAGACGATGTCGTACTGGTAAGCCAGGATATCAAGTGGATCCTTCTCATTTAACGCCTCAAGTCCGCCCTGTGGCATTGAGAACGGATTGTGAGTGAAGATGATCTTCTTGCTCTCCTTGTCGTACTCGTACATTGGGAAGTCATTTATATAGCAGAAACGGAATGCGTTCTTCTCGTTGAGGTCAAGTCTGTTGCCAAGCTCAACTCTGATCTGTCCTGCAAATGACGCTGCAAGCTCAGGCGTATCTGCGATGAAGAATATAGTATCTCCAGCCGTAAGGCCTGCAAGCTCTGCGATCTCACCCTTCATATCATCAGGAATGAACTTGTCGATAGGTCCCTTGTATGACATATCATCAAGGATCTCCAGATATCCAAGACCGCCCATGCCGATGCTCTGTGCAAACTTGAGCATCTTCTCATGCTGTCCCTTTGAAAGTTTCTTGTGTACATTGATGGCACGCACTGTCTTGCCATGGAATGGCTTGAATGTACATCTCTGGAAGAAATCTGTGAGATCTATTATTCTGAGTGGGTTTCTGAGGTCAGGCTTATCTGTACCGAACTCAAGCATAGCCTGCTTGTAGCTGATGATAGGATATGGAGCCTGTGTAACCACTGCGCCCTCAGGTGCAAACTTCTCAAATGTTGCTGAGAGGACTTCCTCTCCAACCTTGAATACGTCCTCCTGTGTTGCAAAACTCATCTCAAAGTCAAGCTGGTAGAACTCACCAGGTGAACGGTCTGCTCTTGCATCCTCATCTCTGAAACAAGGAGCTATCTGGAAGTACTTGTCAAATCCTGATACCATGAGGAGCTGCTTGTACTGCTGAGGTGCCTGTGGAAGTGCATAGAACTTGCCCTTGAACTTTCTTGATGGCACAATGTAATCTCTTGCGCCCTCAGGTGATGAAGCGCAGAGGATAGGTGTCTGGATCTCAAGGAATCCCATCTCCGTCATCTTCTGACGAAGGTAGCTGATGACCTGACTTCTGAATATCATGTTGTCCTTAACCTTTTTGTTTCTAAGGTCAAGATATCTGTACTTGAGTCTCACATCCTCACGTGTCTCCTTGGATGTCTGGATCTCAAATGGAATCTGCTTATATACCTTACCGAGTATCTCTACAGTCTTCGCCTCAAGCTCAATAGTACCTGTAGGGATCTTTGGGTTGTATGTCTCCTCATCTCTGTGCTCAACGATACCCTCGATGGATACACAGTCCTCCTTTGTTATTCCGTCAAGAAGTGATGTGTCTCTCATTACTACCTGGAGCACTCCATACATATCACGCAGATCGATAAATGATACTCCACCATGGTCACGGATATTCTCTACCCATCCGGCAACCTTAAGTGTCTGTCCCACATCGCCCTCAGTGATCTCGTTCATTGTTCTGTTACGATAAATGTTCTCGATTGTCATCTGTTCTCTCCTTTTCTTTACTATTTGCCTGTGGCTTTATATCCACATTGACTTTTTCAGGATTACGCACCGGCTATTATTTTTCTTGCAAATAGAAAAAGCTTATGTTCATCCTGAATCAGATGCACATATACATATGCAAATATTCAGGACGAACATAAGCTCTCTCAAATTCCCTGTCGGTTACTTGTCTGCTCTAATGTCCGCGGTACCACCTGATTTACTGTTATGCGATCCTATAAATACATCATCGCACCCCAGTCCCTCTCAGTCACCTTGTTCATGACCTCTCTGCGTATCGTGCAGCTACGGCTCCCCTACTCGACATATAACACACATCCCGCTATGGACTATGTCTTTCAGCTTGCGGCTGGTAAAGTGTTATTCACATATATTCACTCCGCCGGACTCCCACCACCACCGGCTCTCTGTGGGCGATAATCTATGCTACTTCTCTTCGTCATTGCCTTCTATATAGCGTCAGCAAATATCTAACGCCACATTATTATATTCTAGTAATTCAGGTTCTGTCAACTATATTTATGTATATTCCCATCATCATCCTACAATCTCTGCACCAAACGGCATGAGCGCCAGCTTCGCAATCTTAAAGAACTGAAGACCAAACGGAATACCGATTATCGTTATGCAAAGCAGCAGCCCAAAACAGGCGTTCTCTATCGCCATAGGTATGCCACAGCAGAGCAGCCATATGATATTCGCTATCAGTGAGCCAACACCACCTCCATACACGATCTCCTTTCCAAATGGGAAGAATGCAAGTCCTGCAAATTTAAAGCATTGCATCCCCAGTGGAATTCCTATTATCGTTATACAGCATAGCACCCCGCTTGCCACCCATGAAATTCCGCTCAATATTCCGCCACATAAAAACCATATACAATTTCCAAGACATCCCATGATATCATCTCCTATCTGCACAGTGCAGCAAGCACCCTGACTGCCGCCTCATACTCACCATTATCTCTCGTCTTCCGGATCTTCTTAAGAGCCCTCTCAGCTCCTTCCATATCAACGAACAGCCTCGACCAGTAAGCCCACAGCTCCTTCATCTTGAACATCGTGTTGCCCCTGCCCACATCCGACTCGCAATAATTCCTGTACAGTTCATCGTGGAATGTGAAGAATCTGTCCCAGTCGTATGAAGCGTCAGGGAAAACGTCACAGTCTGCAATCAAGGTTTCATCAGCCTTATCCGCCCGAATCTCTTGCTCCGCTATGCGTTCTCCACATTTTATCCGCTCTGCCAGTTCAGGATTCCCTATGATACCTCTCCCAATCATCACCATTCTTATCTCCGGATAAGCCGAAACAAAGCTTTCATAATCTGAAGCCGTGTTGATGTCGCCGTTGTAGCACACAGTATCTGTTCTTCCATATGAAACCACGCCTTCGGCAAACACTTCCATGTTTGGAGTATTCTTATAGAAATCCGTCTGTATTCTCGGATGTATGATCAGCTCACTTATAGGATACTTCTTATATATCTCTATGATATCCTCAAACTCCGCAGAACTGTCCCTTCCTATCCTGGTCTTTATAGACACATCCATCACACCAGCGGCAAACACTTCATACAAGAAATTGTCAAGTCTCTCTGTATCATACAGCAGACCTGAGCCTTTATACTTTGTTACTACAGTCTTTGATGGACATCCAAGGTTGATATTCACCTCACCGTATCCAAGTTTCTTTAAAAACTTTGCCGCCTTCACAAATCCCTCACCGCTGTTGGTCAGAAGCTGCGGCACCACATTTATCCCCTGATTGTTTTCCGGCAGCACATCCCTTAACTCTCTGTTTCTGAGTGGTCGTCCTTTCGCCGGGGCAATGAACGGCATAAAGTATTTGTCAACGCCGCCAAAATATTTGTGGTGTGCATTCCTGTATATGTATCCTGTTATCCCCTCCATCGGGGCAAGATATATCAAACCATCCCTGTTGTTCATCCATCATTCTCCCATTAAACTCGGTATAAGTATCCTGCAAACGACATCCCATACGCCAAAAATATAGAGACATTCATCACACACATGACAAATGCCTCTACATTATAAACTATATTGTTCTATTTGAACAGATTCGTAACAAACTGTACAAAGTCGATTCCAAATGACTGGAGGAGTAACAACGCGAGCAATATTGGTGCCACAAACTTTACCATGACAATATAGAGTTTCTTTCTTCCAAACTTCTCGCCATTTCTTGTAACCTCGTCTATAACCGTCTTAGGCTTTACTACCCAGCCGATAAGTATACATGACAGAATAGCCACAAGCGGCATGAAGATGTTGTTGCTCAGGTAATCCATCACATCGAGGATCTGAGCTGTCGCTCCATTAGGAAGTTTAAGCTCAAAGTACCAGATGTTGTAACCGAAACATACGACCAACATTCCAACAAATGCATATACAGTTGTTATGACCGCGCTCTTCTTTCTTGTGAGGTGGAACTTATCCATAAGTCCGGAAACTATCGCCTCCATGACTGACACAGATGAAGTTATCGCTGCAAATATAACCATAATAAAGAACAATGCACCGATCACCGTTCCAACCTTACCCATAGCATTGAAAACCTTTGGCAAGGATATAAACATAAGTCCAGGGCCCGCTGACATACCTTCTGCTCCAGAGAACACATACACCGCTGGGACTATCATCAGACCAGCAAGAAATGCCACAGCCGTGTCAAATATCTCTATCTGGTTGATCGACTTCATAAGGTTAACATCCTTCTTAACATATGAGCCATATGCAACCATGATACCCATAGCGACACTTATCGAGAAGAAAAGCTGTCCCATGGCATCCATTACAACCATGAAGATATCCCTAAATGTCATTCCCTTAAAATCAGGAATCAAATATACCTTCAGTCCATCAAATCCTGTTCTGATCGTACCATCATCACCAGTATGCTTGATCGTCAGTGAGTAGATTGAAATTCCAATTATAAGAAGTACCAATATTGGCATGAGCACCTTGCTAAACTTCTCTATTCCCTTTTCAACACCACAGAATACGACAACGCCTGTGGCCGTAAGGAATATAAGTGCAAATACTATAGGCGCAGTCTGGGCTGTTATAAAACCGGTGAAATAACCATCACCAGTGGCAGCCTCTGTCTGACCTGTAAAATATGCTGTCATATACTTCAGAACCCATCCTCCGATAGTACAGTAATATGGAAGGATTATGACCGGTACGATCCATGCCAGACCGCCAAGCCATTTCCACTTCTTATGTATAAGACCATAAGCTGTGAGCGGTCCCTGCTGAGTCTTTCTTCCTATTGCAATATCTGTTGTGAGCAGTGTGAATCCAAATGTAAGTGCAAGTATTATATACACAAGTATAAACACACCACCGTTGTCCTTTGCCGCAAGATATGGGAATCTCCATATATTTCCAAGTCCTACCGCGCTTCCCGCTGCTGCCATAACAAAGCCCAGCGTCCCCGTAAAATTACTTCTTTCCTTCTTATTCATAATCTCCCTTTCTGTTTTTGCTTTTATTTTTTGCTGCCCAGTCCCCTGTCTGAACAGTTACTTTTTCTTTTAGCCTTCAGCTTTGCCGATGCCGCAAAATATGCACGGCATCTAGCAGGATAATTTCTGAATGCGCCATATATATTATATAAATAAAAACCATATGTCAAGAATTTACCGGCAGGTCCGATCTTGTCCTTCAGTGTCTTCGGATATCTTCTTCCGCCAACCTCAGGATGATTTCCGTCATTTATATAATTTATCAGGTCATCCTCAGTGCATATATTCTCTGGCAGATATGTTCCCGCCAGGCCTACACAATTCTCCTTATGGGCATCACTTCCACCGAAAACCGGTATGTCATAATAAGCTGCCAGCCTTCTAGCCATCTTATTCCTCTTGTCCGACTCACAGCAATTATAACCCTCTATAAAATCAAAGTGCTGTGCATACAGCCGATGCTCGATCATCCCCAGCCTTCTCGTACTGCCAAAGCTCATGAACTTTTCTCCAAACGGATGTGCCGGACCTATTATCCCACCCCACTCATGCACAAGCCATATCACTCTGATAAGTGCCATTCCTCTATGCTCAAACAGTTCATAAACTTCCTCCGGCGTATCAGATGGCAATACTATAAGAAAATGTCCATAGTCAAATGTATCGTATTCTATTCCTCTCAGGACAATAAAATCCTTAACTTTTTCCTTCTGACTCAAGTATGCCCTGTAGCCATTATATGAATCGTGATCAGTGACAAGCATCCCATGAAATCCACGCTGCTTTAACAACTGAGTATAATCAACTATCTTTACTTTTGCATCAGGCGAACCCTCAGCTGTATGACAATGCATATCAAATCTCACTTTACGTGTATATCCACCCATGTAATCATCTCCTCTGAATGTAGCTAAAGACACGCCATTAATATTCTGCCTCGCTGCCGAGCCATTTTATCTGTGAAAACGGATAATATATAAATTCAGCCTTGGCAAGTATCTTCTCCCGCTTCACATATGTATGCTCCCAGTATCTGGAATCAGCTGAATTGGTTCTGTTATCCCCGAGCATAAGATAACAGTCCTCCGGAACATCATAGACTTCCCTAGATCCAGAATCCGTGTACATGCCTTCGCTCAGATAGTCCTCCTTCAGTGGAGTATCACTGCCATTTATATACACCTTTCCATCCTTTATCTCAACCTTATCGCCAGGAAGGCCAATTATTCTCTTGATGTATATCTCATTCTCATCATCCGGCCACCTGAATATCGCTATATCACCACGTTCTGGATCAGAAAACTTATATGTAAGCCTGCTGCCTATGATGTTGTCGTCAAGCTGTATAGTCTCAAGCATAGATCCCGTTGGTACGTTGCAATTCAGTATCACAAAATGCCCGATCAGAAATGCCAATACTGCTGCTATAACAACTGTGACTATACAATCAAGTACCTCACTTTTATAGTCACGTTTTATATTGCTTTTCTCCAGCCTCATCTGATGCCATACAGCACCGCCGTGCTGCGAATCGCACACCCCCTCATCCACAAATCCAAACTGTGCATAAAAAGGAATCATGCTCTCCTTACATGTCAATACAACTCCATCCAGCTTGCATCTTGCAGCCTCCTGAACAACCTCGTGCATCACCTTTGATGCATAACCATTATGCTGATACTCAGGAAGTGTTGACACGCCAAATATCATCAGCCAGCTTCCTTTTTTATCATATAACTCTTCCCCCGCATACATGGCATCACACAAATCTCTTTCATTAGTAGTCATGCCATTTATGCCGGCAATTATTCTTCCACTTTTTTTCAGCACCCAGAAAGTCTCTCTGTGCGTTTTTAATCTCCGCTCTATGGACTCCCTGCTGGCAGCTTCAGCGGTAGGAAATGTCTCATTTTCAAGTATCACGAGCTGTTCAAGGTCCTTTTTACCTGGGTTAGTAACCTTCATAAATGTCTAAACACCTCTTTTCTAAAACACCTATTCTCCATTATCTCACATTAGAATATTGTGTCAAGAAAAAAGGACACATACAAATCAAATGCTTCTTAGTAATTGTTCCACCCTATGAAACATCTGCTTTATATATGTCCTTTTATCGTCTATTGTGCAGACGCATGAAAGGCGCTTCGCGCGGCGTCTGCTTGCATCATAAGGAATCTCCCGCCATAGAACCCCAGCCATGCATAATCGCCTCCGGCGATGGCTGGGGCTACATGGCAAGTTTTTCCAAACTTGCCACATGTTAAGCGGGTCCTCCTTATGATATATATTGTGCAGACGCATGAAAGGCGCTTCGCGCGGCGTCTGCGTACATCATAAGGAATCTCCTTATGATATTACTCAACACTGTAGTTTGGTGCTTCTTTTGTAATGTGGATGTCGTGTGGATGGCTCTCCTTGAGTGATGCTGCTGAGATCTTTACGAACTCTGCCTTCTCATGAAGCTCCTCTATATTCTTGGCACCACAGTAACCCATACCTGAACGAAGTCCGCCGATGAGCTGGAATACTGTATCCTCAAGCGATCCCTTGTATGCAACACGGCCTTCAACGCCCTCTGGAACAAGCTTTCTTGCGTTCTCCTGGAAATATCTGTCCTTAGAACCATTCTCCATGGCTGCTATAGAGCCCATGCCTCTGTATACCTTATACTTACGTCCCTGATAAAGCTCAAAATCACCAGGTGCCTCATCTGTTCCTGCAAACAGACTTCCCATCATACATACATTAGCACCGGCTGCAAGAGCCTTTGTGATGTCTCCTGAATACTTGATTCCGCCATCTGCGATAACTGGAATTCCCGCGTTCATAGCAGCGTCATATGCCTGCATGATAGCAGTGATCTGTGGAACACCGATACCAGCAACAACTCTTGTTGTACATATAGAACCCGGTCCGATACCGATCTTAACTGCATCTACACCCATATCTATCATGGCCTGTGCACCAGATCTTGTCGCTACGTTACCTGCGATAACCTGAAGGTCTGGATACTTCTCCTTAACCATCTTGAAAGTTCTCAGAACGTTTGCTGAATGTCCGTGTGCTGTATCTATAACTATGGCATCAACTTTTGCTGATACAAGCTCTGCAACTCTGTCGAGAATGTTGGCTGTACATCCAACTGCTGCTGCGCAGAGAAGTCTTCCCTGAGCATCATGTGCTGAATATGGATACTTAATCTGTTTCTCTATATCCTTTATTGTGATAAGTCCCTTGAGATGGAAGTCATCATCAACGATAGGGAGTTTCTCCTTACGTGCCTTTCCAAGAACCTCTCTTGCCTCATCAAGTGTGATTCCTTCCTTGGCTGTGACAAGTCCCTCTGATGTCATTGACTCCTTGATCTTCTTGGTGTAATCCTTCTCAAACTTGAGATCACGGTTTGTGATAATACCTACAAGTTTTCCATTCTCTGTGATCGGTACGCCTGAGATCCTGAACTTGCTCATGAGTTCATCTGCATCAGCAAGTGTATGCTCTGGAGATAAATAAAATGGATCTGATATTACACCGTTCTCTGATCGCTTTACCTTGTCAACTTCCTCTGCCTGTTTTTCGATCGTCATATTCTTATGAATAACTCCGATACCACCCTGACGAGCCATGGCTATTGCCATTCTGTGCTCTGTAACTGTGTCCATACCAGCACTCATAAGAGGAATATTCAACTTAATCTTCTGTGTCAGCTGTGTTGTAAGGTCCACGTCATTTGGTAATACCTCTGAATAAGCAGGTACCAATAAAACGTCATCAAATGTAATTCCTTCGCCAATAATCTTACCCATTTTCTTATCTCTCTTTCTGTAAAATATTATAATAAATGCACTTGCCGTGCTTATTATCTGTCTCAATCTGCCTTTATAGAGAAAACACATCACCCAACACTTATCGCGTTGGGTGATGTAACTTTTTAAACATGCTAACAAATTATAAACTGCTTGTCAAGGAAGTTCTGTCTGCCACCTATCTGTCACTTCTCTGTTGTGGATATTACAGACTCCGTTCCTACATTTGTCTCTATTACATCAGGATCAGCAGGGTCTCCCGGATACACGTAAGTATCCTCAACGCCAAAGTCAATACTGTCGTCGCCCACCTGAGCTATAGATATCTCCTGTCCAGCATCAAATGCCTGATTTCTTGGGAGAAACAATGTATTTCTGTCTATATATATCGTCTCACTGAGAAATGCATCATCCAGCCACACAAATGTACACTCATTGAAATTTCTTCCATGGATATAATAGCCCTGAAGTTGTTCAACGGTATCTGCCTGAGCCCCAGCCGATATCTCTGTACTTTCCTGCTTCTCCGTTGTCTGACCGGTTTCCGTCTCATCCGCAGGTGGTAAATATACTCCCTTTTCCACGTGGGATATGCTGATCTTTTCTATTCCATATCTCATATTTGTCGGTTCATATGGCCAGCCGTCAGGATACATATATCTCTTGCCATAAAGCATATCATACTCTATGTTCTCAAGCTCATCATCGTAGTTCTCATCGCCAGGCTTATACTTGGACTGGAACTTCTGAACATAGCTCTTCTCAAATCCCAGCATATCAAACACCTTTGTGCTGAGCTGATATGCTGCCAGGTCCTCATCCTCCACTGGGAAGTTATCCATATTGCTCCACACAAAGTACTCTGTCTGGTAAAGGTTACCGTTCTCTACATCATCATCTGTGAGTTCAAATCCCGGCAGATGGTCTCCATACATTACAAGCACCACAGGCTCATTGAAAAGCTTAAGACGCTCTATGAGCTGTCCTATAAACTCATCCATCTCGTGCAGCTGATTACAATAATATGTCCACTGCGTATCAAGAGCCTCATCGCCTGTTCCGGCAACCTTTATCGGATAGCTGTAATTCTCCTCATCAAGTTCAGAAGGATATCTTCCATGTCCCTGGACACTGACCGTAAAGATGAAATCCCTAGACGTAGTGAAGGTGAGAGTCTTCATGATCTCACCAGTCAGAACATCATCCTTCTCCCAGTTTTTCTGAGTGAGATGCAGATTATACATATACTCCATCGGTGTAAATGTGTCAAATCCCATATTCTTGTATACTTTGTATCTGTCATAGAATGTACCGTCATGGTTATGCATTGCATGTGTTGAATATCCGTCAAGCTTGAGCTGTGTAGCCATCGTCTCTATGGTCTGTTTGCCCAGAATCGTCTTATATGGATACTCTCCTGCGCCAAAATATGCCACATTGAACCCCGACAACACCTCAAACTCAGAATTGGCTGTACCTGCGCCAATGGCAGGCATCGTCAAGAATCCTGACGTACACTCCTCCTTCAGCTTTGTGAAGTTCGGTATAGGATTCTCATTGAATGTGAGATACTTCACATAGGACGGATCCATGAACGACTCAAGCTGCACAAATATCACATTTGGCTTATCCTTGCCAAGAGTTGAATCTGTTGTACCAACGCTGTCCAGATCATCCTTTATCTCCAGCATCTTATCCTCGCTGTAATCGCTCGGCTGTCCGATTCCGACATCCACAACACTGTTGGAGAAACAATATACAAATCCATAATTGTTATACGCCGTTGCAAGATTTGCAAAATTGTCCGATATAGTCTGTGCATTAAGGGCTATCTTGGTGAACAACATTACACAGAAGAACGTTGCCACTATGAACACCGTGGTCCTCGTCCTGTATATGTTGCCCGTAACAGTTGGTGACTTTATGAACAATATGATCACTCCCGCAAGTGCAACAAAGAGCAGGGCTGCAATGAGAACTATCTGCCAAACATCAAAATATTTGTCTATGATAGTTATCGTATTTCTTGCCATCAGCATATCTATGGCTGAGAATGGTGTTATTCTAAATCCAAGAACTATACAGTTGGTTATACCCAGTATCAGCCAGGCAAATGAAATAACACAATATCCAAAAATTCTCTTTCTCATAAGCAGCGAAAGCGTCAGGGTAAAGAAAATAATGGAACAATTATATAAAAAGATCAATGGCTGATTCCATACATATTCCACCGCTTTGAATAACGAATGTCTTCCAAGTGCTTCTAGAACGACATCCAGTACAATCGCCAGGATCAGGCAGATGAAAACTGCCGAATGATGAAAATTCTTAAGTCTTTCTTTCATAATTTACATATTACCTCATAAACAATTATTTTTATTTTGCAAATTTCTAAATTATTCATTTTAAATTTACATTTATTTACATTTATTACCATTATTCAACTAATATCTAATACTAAACGATTGTGATTGATTATATCACTACATTCCATTTATTCAATAGTAAAAATATATTAAATTTTATTACCAATGTAGGCAATCATTGATTTATGGCACAAAAAAAGCCAGGAGAAAAATCCTGACTGTGAATTAATAAGAAAGAGCGCGAGACGGGAATCGAACCCGCGACCCTCTCCTTGGCAAGGAGATGCTCCACCGCTGAGCCACTCGCGCTTATCTGCTGTGTTTCTCACAACAATATGGATAATACCACATCAAAGCCAAATTGCCAACATTTTTTTGAAAATTTTTTACAATTTTCTCAAATTAGTTTTTCAAAAACCCTATCAAGCTATATTTTTCACAGTGTATCCGGCTTTCTCCACGCATCTTATAAGTTCATCATCCGTAGCCTCTCTTCCAAGCTTTACGACAGCCTTCTGTTTCTTCAGATCAACTTTTGCGTTCACATTCTCCAAACTGTTGAGTGCATTCTGCACCCTCGCCGAACAGTTGCCGCAGTGCATGCCCTCTATATAAATGGTTTTTACAGCCACAACTTTTTTTATCTTGTCGCCTTTAATCTTCACAGAGCCGCCACCACCACAGCAGCCGCCCTCTCCTTTAAAATGCTTTGTAGAACTGATAACCGCGCCTACAACTATAAGCAGCAGTATGCATATAACAAGTATCGTTCCACCCATTTTTACTCATCTCCTTCGTCTCTAACAACAAGTACCGCATCCGCACGGCTTTACACTTACACCTGTAACTGCTTGATTCTCAATATAGCCACCAGCCATCAACCCTGCTCTTATTATACGGTTCCATTCTTTTGCCGACAATTCTATGCTCGATGAATCATCAAGCTCGATGACACAGGCATCCTCTATTCCACAGCTTTCTCCACAGGCAACCTTATACATATTTTTTCTGTTGATCGCCCCAATATCCTCCAGTGTATTCACCATTCTGTACACTGTAGCCGAACCGATCTTGCTGTCCTGCTTTGCCGCTTTATAATATATCTCCTTACAGGACGAGCATTCCTCCCCAAGGATTATATCCAGAAGTATCATTCTCTGTCTTGTTATCCTGCAGCCACGCTCTCTCAGTCTGCTGATAACGATCTCCTTCTGCATCGCTGTTCGCTGGATACCTGTATCATCTATATTCTTCTTGTCCGTCACTGTTTTATCGTCAGTCATCATACACGCCTCCTTGAAATAGTCTCAAACAAATCCAATTGCTAATTGATAATATTATCGCCAAGGTTAGTATGCACTAACATAAATTAGTTGTCAATAACGAATTATGATAAATCAAGATAAACTACTTTTATATAATAATTCTTCCAGTTTATACATGTCCTACTTTTATGCATATGTTTTTATGCGTCTGCTTTTATGTTTTTATCTTTGAACTCTATAACTGCCTTGAACAGATCCCCATCTATGCTCAGCTTAAAATCAGCCCTCATAAGCGTGCAAAGGCTGTTTGCTATAGAAAGTCCCAAGCCGCTACCCTCTGTATTTCGTGAACTGTCCCCACGGACAAATCTCTCCATAAGCTCATCACTTGACACATTTAAAGCCTCTCTGGAGATGTTCTTGAACTCAATTCTCACTGAACCGGCTTCATGGATCACGGATGCATACACTCTGGTCCCAGGCATTGCGTATTTGCTTATATTGGCAAGGAGATTGTCAAACACTCTCCACAGATGCTGTCCATCAGCCCTTATGACTGCCGGCACCTCTGATCTTGTGAATACGACCTTAAGCCCGGCATTTTCAAGTTTATCCTCATATTCTGCAACAGCCTGCTCAAGCAGCATATTTGCATCTATCTCTGCCCAGTTTATCTGGATATTGCCGGTGGATGCCTTGGATGCCTCGACCAGATCCTCTATGAGTTTTTTCAGTCTCGCGGACTGCCTTGAGAGAACTTCTATATATTCCTGCCTTGTCTTCTCATCCATATCGTCCTTCTGCAGCAGATCAACATAGTTGATTATGGAGGTAAGTGGGGTCTTTATATCGTGGGATACATTTGTTATGAGTTCTGTCTTCAAATGTTCACTCTTCATTCTTGCCTCAACAGCCTTTGACATGCCGTCTCTTATTTGATTGAGATGTTCACCGTGTGCGCGGAATACCCAGAACATTTTGCTTGTGTCCGCTTTCCTGTCCAGATTGCCTTCCGCCATCTCCTTAGCACATTTGTAAAGTTCCTGTGTCTGAATGATATATGCCACTATTCCGACTATGCACAGCCATTTTAAAATGATATAAATCACTACCCAAAGGAGGCCTCTCATGCTGCCTGCTGCCAGGATTGCCACAAAAATTATCTCTACTATAGTTATACATATATAAGCCCATATGCCCTTCTGCGTCAGGGACATATGACTTTTCACATACCTGAAACAAGCTTTCGTCTTTCCTGCTATCCACTTCAGTACGCGGATTATCAGACAGTCTGCAAAAAATGTTCCCGCCTTCACCTTAGCGACTATATTATTAAAGAAAAACAACGCCGCAGAATATAGGCATGCCACCGGCACCAGAAACGCAATGTACTGTATATTTTCTGATACAAATGTGTAATTCCTATACTGGTTCACACACATGGATGCAATACCGCTTTCAACGCAGATCCCTACTGCTGCTGCAACAGAGCATACTGCCATAGCCAGTACAAGCTCAGTCGGAGTCCTCTCAAATCTGCCGAGAGTGATCGTCTCCTTCCCTGTCTTTACGCCGGCGTTGACCATTGAAAATATTGACATGACGATGCACAGCAGCAACACAACTGCAAATCCTGCCAGTATCCCCTTACTCTTCGTATTCCATACTCCAATGTATTGGACCATTTCTGGATTTGACGCTTTGATGTTGTCTACAGCAGCTGCCACGTCCACATAGCACTTTCCCGTGATATTTATAAATGAATATGCATCATAGCTTAGCACAAGGCAGTAGCCATTCCCAGACGAACTGCCAGAATCGTCTGCTTCATCAAGATACAGTTTTTCAACTGAGCTAGGATAATAATCGCCATACATGATATCCTGTGTGGTGATAGAATTGCCATCCGCTGTCAATACAGAATCTGTATCATTCTTCACAGTATCATTTTCTTCATATTCTTCATCATAATTGTATTCGTCATAATATGGATCGTTCTCCCCCAACAGGGCATTGATATACTGCTCTCCCTGTTCCATATCACCTAGATTGTTAAACACAATATATCTTTTAACAGGCACTTCTATCGTGCTGTCATAATCGTTCGTATATATATTGTCGTCCAGCCGGGCATTGTCATTTATCAGCTTTATATTTCCTGTCGTTACTTTTATCTTTCCATTATTTGCATTTGTATCATCACTACAGGCTGCCGTCAGCATATAGCCGATATCATCTCGTTCAACTATATCCGCATACCGGTATGACGACTTGATCGCAGATGTTGTGTCCGCGTTGGTCAATCTCCGGAAAACATCATCCGCGGTTATAACCATATCTCCGTTATGATCAGCACTCACGAGCTGATTATATGTTGTAATGCTCTCCAGCTGCGACCTTGTATCCTGGATGTAATCCTTCACCTTTTCGGTAAGCGCATCATTTGTGTCCTCTACATAATCATTTACAAGCCTCTCATACGGCGTCGCGCCCTGATCATCATCACTGTACACTCCAAGGTAGCTTCCCTGCAGCACCAGACCGCCTGTATACAGCGTTCCATATGCCAGCACCGCCACAAGAATATATATTCCAAGTTTAAAGAACACATTTCCTCGTATCTTATAAATCGCCTTATCCACTATTGTACCTCCATTTTATAACCTCTTCCCCAGATAACCTTTATATATCTTGGTTCTGAAGGATTTATCTCTATCTTTTCTCTAAGATGTCTTATGTGTACTGCAACAGATCCTTCCGCTCCCATAGGATCCTCTTTCCACACTGCCCTGTATATTTCTTTTGTAGAAAATACCTTTCCCACATTCTGCATAAGAAGTTTTAGTATGTCATACTCCGTTGGGGTGAGGGGCATAAGTTCTCCATCAAGTGTGACCTGTTTGGATTTGTCGTCAAGCTCTATTCCTCCGATAACCAGCTTATCTTTCGGGTTCTCTCCGCCTCCCAGCTGCATATAACGCCTGAGCTGTGACTTTACCCTTGCCAGAAGTTCCACTGGATTAAACGGTTTTGTCACATAGTCATCAGCGCCGACCTCAAGCCCCAGTACCTTGTCGGTATCCTCACTCTTTGCCGTCAGCATGATAACCGGCACATTGCTGTTTTCTCTTATCTTTGCCATAGCTGTTATACCGTCCATCTGAGGCATCATGACGTCCATGAGCACAAGCTGTATATCGTTATTATTTACTATATCAATCGCCTCCATACCGTTGTAAGCTTTATACACCGAATACCCGGCTGTCTTGAGATATATCTCTATCGCTGATACTATGTCTTTTTCATCGTCACATATTAATATATTGTACATTTTTCATAACCTCACCTTTTAATCATTTAATATCAGCCTGCCAAAGTCTTATCAGGCAAATAGCTGACGCAGCATATCAGGTTTTGCATGAAGACCTGGCACACACATTTATTCTCAGCATACCACAATCACCTCCTGTTCTCAATTATCCTCATACTGCCATTAAGAAACAACCGTTCGAAAGTTTAAGATATCTTTAAGGCTTGCGCAATTTTGTGGTATACTGGATAAAGATATCAAAATAGAAATGGAGTTTTATTTATGACAAAAAAAGATGTACTTGAGATCAGGCACCAGTTTGCCCCATCCACATGTTCTATCAGTAAGATCTGCGGATGCTATGTGGACGGTGACAACAAAAAGGTTGCAACTATAAAAGAACAGTTTCTCACCATGCCAGAGGAAGAGACATTCAAATATTTTGAGATATTTAAGAAAACCCTTTCAGGAAGCATAGGAAAGAATCTGGTGACAATGCCATTTCCAACCTCACAGGAGTTTGATGGCGGCACTCAGGAATTTCTCAACAGACTGAGAAAGAGTAAACTTGAGGACGATGAGCTTATAGATGAATTCTATGATAAGGTCATCGAAAACTATGACTACACAGGTAACTACCTTATCTTATTGATACATGATACATACGACGTTCCAGGCAAGACCACGGATGGAATCATGATGGATGATGCATCTGACGAAGTATACGAATACATCATGTGTTCTATATGCCACGTCAACCTATCCAAGGCAGGTCTCAGCTACTTTGATATGGACAGCACATTCCACAACAGGGTACGCGACTGGGTGGTTGATATGCCTGACATCGGATTCCTGTTCCCGGCATTTATAGACAGGGGCACTGACATCCACAATGTCCTGTATTACACCAAGAAACCTGAGGAGCTACACGACAATTTCATCAGCAACCTGCTCGGCACCTCACTTCCTATAACAGCAAGTGAGCAGAAGGATGTATTTCAGGAAATCGTCATCGAAACACTGGGAGATGACTGCAACTACGAGATGGTAAAGACTATCCACGACAATCTCAATGAGATGATAGAGCAGAAAAAGGACAGTCCTGAACCTCTCACACTCTCCAAGAACACTATAAAGAACCTGCTGACCGAGAGCGGAGTATCAGACGAGAAGATGGCAGACTTTGACGCCCACTATGAGAAGGTAACCGCTGCGGCAGCACCGCCTGAACAGACATCTGAGAACCCTGATGATGAACCAGCCATAGTTGTACCACGTGAGAAGTCAACCGTCATGTACGCAACAAATGTTGCGAACACCAAAACTTTTGAGGTGAAGACTCCGGATGTTGTCATCAAGGTAAATCCCGAGCGCACAGATCTCGTGGAAACCATGGAGATCGATGGAAGGAAATGCATAGTCATCCAGATATCTGATCAAGTCGAGGTAAACGGAATACCGATTAATAACAACTAGCGGCTGAAAAAAATGGGAGCTGTTCCCACAGTTCCCGTTTTCATAATCACCTAAATACAATAATGCATTTATACATATATATTATCTTTGAAGCTATGTGCCAGCATTTCAGCACATTTGCTTTCCTGTTTATCAGTTTCCCACTGCTTAAGCAGCTCTTCCTACTGCTTGAGCATCTTCTTTTTCTTCAATATCAAGGCTATCACAATACTTATAACAAGTATTATACCGCACACTATCTCAAAGCCATACGGTACATTTGCAAACGGCATCCACTTTGTGCCCACATTCATTCCATACACACCCGATATAACTGTTGGTACAGCCATGACAATGGTTATAGCTGCAAGAAACTTCATGGCATTGTTCAATCTGTTGTTGATGATCGTAGTCATGAGCTCCCTCGTACCACTTATGATATCTCTGTATATCTGTGTCATCTCTATAGCCTGCTTATTCTCCACCAAAACGTCGTCAAGCAATTCCTTATCCTCCGGATACTGCTTGATCCTACCATATCTGGTCAGCTTGTCGAGGACTACCCCGTTCGCTCTCAGTGACGTAGCGAAGTATACAAGGTTGGACTCCAGCTCATGAAGATCTATGAGATCTGTATCCTCGGTCTCATCCTGGATACGCTGCTCTATGAGCGTTCTTCTTCTATCCATGACTCTCAGATAATACTGATATGTTGTACAGTTTCTGTAGAGTATCTGATACATGAACCTCATCCTCTTCTTGGTACTAAACTCTCTCACCTTGCCTTCCATGAACGCCTCAAGCACAGGCGTCTCCTCAGCACATATGGTGATGATACAGTCTGCAACAAGTATGATACCAAGAGGGATCGTAGTATATGCCTCTCTCTCATTTCTTATCTCTATAGAAGGAATATCCACGATTATCAGTGTGTAGTTGTCCTCCACCTGAACACGCGAGCTCTCCTCATCATCCAAGGCAGCTCTTACATCCGCCAGATCTATCTCAAATCTCTCGGCTATGCTCTTGCTCTCATCTATGGTCGGCTTTGTCATCACTATCCAGGCTCCAGGACCATATTCCTGTATTTCACTCAAAATTCTGTCATCTGTTCTGTACAGTGTGATCATTTCCTGCGCCTCCTGCCACATAGATTACAGCATGCCTCAAATGCACAATACCGCTTGATAATATTAACATAAAAAACACGGCCTTTCAACAAAGTTTTATGTAAAGGCCGTGTAATATCTATGTATATGTTCCGACGTTTATACCGCGTCCACACGCATTTGTATCCGACGCTAATCAAGTGCCTTTCTGTGGGCTACTGTAACCGTCTCCTCGTAGCACGAGAAGGCATCCTCGACCTTCTTCTGGTCAGGCTTCTTTGTAAACAGGCTCACAATAGGAACTATGATGAGACCACCCACCATTGCAACCGCACCGCAGTTGATAGGTGACTGCATCACTGATGGGAATTTGAACAATCCCCATGTGTTGCTTATAAAGTTCAGCGTCATGATTCCTGTTCCCCATACAAAACATGTCCAACACGCTGCAACTGTCGTCTTCTTCCAGTATAAACCATACAGGAACGGAGCAAGGAACGCACCTGCTATAGCGCCCCATGAAACGCCCATGAGCTGTGCTATAAACGTTATCCTGCTTGAGTACTGCACGATGGCTATAACAGCCGATACAGCAACGAACATAACGAGCATGAGCCTCATGACAAGTATCTGTTTCTTCTCATCCATCTTCGGTGCAATGACCGGCTTTATAAAGTCGATGGTGAGCGTTGAGCTGGATGTAAGGACCAGCGAAGAAAGTGTGGACATAGATGCAGAAAGCACCAGTATGACAACAAGTCCCATAAGGGCTGCAGGGAGTTTCTCAAGCAGATGTGGAATGATGGCATCAAATCCCTCTACAGCAACATCGGTTCCTGTCAATCTTCCAAAACCACCGAGGAAGTAACATCCACCGGCAACTATGATCGCAAACAATGTCGACACAACTGTACCTGTCTTGATGGATCTCTCATCCTTGATAGCATAGAACTTCTGCACCATCTGTGGAAGTCCCCATGTTCCAAGTGAAGTCAGCACGACAACGCAGAACAGATTGAACACATCAGGTCCTAAGAATGACGCAAACACCCCTGGGGTATCTGACACAGCAGGATCATTTATCCTTGCAAGACTGTCTAGTGCTCCTGTGAGTCCACCATAATTGTTCAGTACTGCATATATAACTGCAACGATGCCCACCAGCATGATAAGCCCCTGAATAAAGTCATTGATGGCAGTAGCCATGTATCCTCCAACAATTACATATATACCTGTAAGTGCAGCCATTACAATAACGCAAATCTTATAATCAACATTGAACGCCATTCCAAACAATCTGGAAAGTCCGTTGTACAGAGATGCTGTGTAAGGTATCAGGAATATAAAAATGATGACCGACGAGAACAGTTTCAGTGATTTGCTGGTATATCTCTTCTCGAAAAACTCCGGCATAGTTCTAGTGTCAAGTTCCTGTGTGAGAAGCCTTGTACGTCTTCCAAGAACTACCCATGCCACCAACGAACCGAGCAGCGCGTTTCCAATTCCTATCCATGTGGATGCAATTCCGTACTTCCATCCAAACTGTCCGGCATATCCGATGAATATAACCGCCGAAAAGTAAGATGTTCCATAGGCAAATGCCGTGAGCCACGGGCCAACGCTTCTGCCCCCAAGAACAAATCCATTCACATCCTTTGTGTGTTTTCTTGAGTAAAATCCAACTCCCAGCATGATTGCAAAGAAAACAACAAGCATAATTACTTTGAGTACCATAGTATCCTCCCAATACATTTTTATCCGCGTCTTGCTTTATTACGTTGAAGTGTGTCAACTTTAAAGTTTTGCGGTTTAAATTGCTACGTCTGATTATAAGTTATCCCCATACCATAGTCAAGAAATATTCACAAAAAAATACAGCATGCAGCACTCGCTACACGCTGTATTTTTTTATCCAACTCTTCCGATTCATAATCATCACATAGAGGACTGTTACCCATTTATTTGATATCTACGACATATAATTCTTATACATAATATAAGCAAAATATACCGCATACACAGCCAGCATCACTATTCCGCCCGGCTTAGCGAGCCTCTTCTTTCTCACGCTGCATACCCAGAGCAGCACAGCAGCCACTATTGCCATGATGCCGTCCACAAGGAAATTCTTCTCAAACTGCACCGGAGTTATGAGCATTGTAGTTCCGGCAACGAAAAGTATGTTGAATATATTGCTTCCAACTATGTTGCCTATGGCAATATCTGTCTGCCCCTTCTTTGCCGCTGTGCATGATGTCACAAGCTCCGGAAGAGATGTACCAAATGCCACGATGGTGAGTCCTATAAGTCTCTCTGTCATGCCTAACTTGCCGGCTATATATGACGCTGCATTTACAGTAAAGTTACTTCCAACCACAACAAGTGCCAATCCTATGATTATGAACAATATAAGTCTCGGTGTCTTATCCTTCTCCGTAATCACTATAGAATCACTCTCACTATTTCCTTTTTTTGCACTGATAACCAGATATACAAGAAATATGATAAACACGATATAAAATATCACGCCCTCAAGTCTGCTGAGCACACCGTCAAAATAACCCATGCCAAGTATCATGATAGATGCAGCAATTACAAATGGTATATCTATTCTGAGCGTATTCTTCTTTATAGGGAGTGCTGCGATAAGTGCTGTGACTCCAAGGATTACCAGTATATTTATTATATTGCTTCCAAGCACATTCCCAACGGTGATCCCGGCCCCCTCTGGCGATAATGCCGCTTTTATGCTGACTGCCGCCTCTGGAGCACTTGTGCCCATCGCTACTATGGTAAGACCTACTACCATCTCTGGAATATTACACTTTACCGCTATCTTGGATGCACCGTCCACAAATATATCCGCGCCCTTTATCATAAACACAAAGCCGAGCACCAATAACAGTATCTGACCTAACATTTTTAATATCTCCATACACTATCCCCTTACAATTAACTAATTTCTTTATCTATATTTTTCTCGTTTTATTATTCGTTCTATTTTTTTTTATATTCTTTAATTATATTCTTTAGTTCATTATGTTACGCGTAAACGCTTAAAGCTCTCTTCGTACCATTATCATTCCCGTAACACTGTCGAGCAATTCCTCAATTCCAAGGCCATCCGCCTTGATATTGATATGGCAATATTTCTCATAGAGTTTTGTCCTCTCGTCATACAGATCCTTCAATGTCTGTCCAGTCTTGAGCACAACTCCCCTTCTCTTTATATTTCCAAGTCTGTTTGCGATCTCCTCGTACGGAAGGTTAATGTATATGACCATATCCTCCGCCATATACTTCTCCATAGCCTCCCTGCAGTACACCGCACTGCCGCCTGTAGCTATAACTATATGCTGATCCGTTATCCCCTTGTTTATATCATTCTCTATCTTTAGGAATCCTTCGTCACCATACTTTGCTATTATCTCTCTAAGCAGCATACCCTGACTGTCCTGAATAAGTATATCCGCATCGATGAATTTGTAACCTAAAACCTTTGCAAGCAGTACGCCTATCGTGCTTTTCCCGGCTCCCGGCATTCCTGTCAGTACTATATTGTTCACTGTTTCTTTACCTCCGGTATAACTGACACCTCATCCTTCAGCGTCTTTAACACAAAATGTGTCTCCGTTGCGGACACTCCCTCGTATCCCTTTACAAACCTGTACACCTCATCCAGTCCCGCTGCAGAATCTGTCACTATCTTAAGTATAAAATCAAAATCTCCTGTCATATAAAAACACGCGACAATACTGTCATTTGTCTGTATAAGCTGAGCAAATTCATCATAATACTTTGGATGTTTTAATCTAACCTCCATAATGGCAACCATCTCATTGCCGAGTTTTTTCTGATCAACCTCGATCGTATACCCTTTTATGACTCCGCTGCTCTCCATCTTTCTTATCCTCTCTATCACCGCCGAGACAGAGAGATTGATTTCTTCACTGATAGATGACGCTGTCAGTCTGGCATTCTTCTTCAGGCACCCCAGTATCTTGTAATCAATATTATCCATTTATCCAACCTCTGTAAAAAAATTTATGAGGATATGTGATCCTCTTTATCTCTATTAAATCGCTCCCAAACATTTTAACACAAACACCCACATAGTCAACGTTACAGATGACAATAATGTGGATATAACGATTATATTTGACGACAGGACATAATCATTATCCATGTTCTTTGCCATTATGTAGCCGGAAACCGTTGCAGGAGCTCCCACCATGATGAGTATCGCCACAATCTCACTAGAATCAAATCCCATCCAAATGGCTGCCGGTAAAAATATTATCGGCAGTATCACCAGCTTTATCACTGTTGCAATCAAAGAAGGCTTAAGTCTTGTTATCGCCTGCTGAGAGTCAAATCCCGCTCCTATTGCTATGAGTGCTATCGGCGTTGCCGTCTGCGCTATGTATCCTATCGTTCTGAGCGGAATTGCCGGGATAGGTATGTCAAATACTGAAAATGGAACTCCGAGAACAATTCCGATTATGATCGGATTCTTCAATATATTGATAAACGCCTTCTTTATTCCTGCAGTTCCTCTCTGCCTGTCATTTCCTCCAAATGTGAGTGCTATGACTGATATGACATTATACATCGGCACTGCCGCCACTATCATGAGTGGTGCCATCCCCGAGTTGCCACATATATTTTCAACAAATGCAACGCCAAGCACCGCAGCACTTCCTCTGGCTGCCCCCTGAACAAATGCTCCCACCATAGATCTGTCTTTGCAATAGATCAACGCGAACAACCATACAAGCCCAAACATTATTATCGTTCCCAAAAAACAGAAAAGGACAAACCTTATATTCAGATCATCCAATATGGATGTTGTAGCTATATCCCGGAACAGCAAAACAGGAAGAGCAACTTTGAATACGTATTTGTTTGCTACATTAGCAAACTCTTCCGTTATGAGATGTATCTTCATAAGAAACCACCCTAGAAGTATCACCAGAAATATCGGTATCGTCGCGTTTATACTAAAAACAAAGTTACTCATTATCTTACGACCTCACAAATTAAATTTTTTTCAAAATACCTATTGACATTTTCCCCTATAATGCATATAATGCAAAAGTCGGTTTGATGAACAGGCAATAATGCCTGATTCAATATAACACAACAGCCAATTATTTTCAAAACGTTTTCGAAAGAAAACAAAAAAAATAAAAAAAGTTGTTGACAAACAAAACTGACTAGTATATAATAGGTTTTGCGTTGGTCGCAAAGGACTAACGGGGTGTGGCTCAGCTTGGCTAGAGCGCTTGATTTGGGATCAAGAGGTCGCA
>ERZ773224.1217-NODE-1217-length-32865-cov-3.878116_pt1 | contig 32865 bp, 25 predicted proteins | sample MGYA00580526_ERZ773224 | MGnify/ENA primary metagenome ERZ773224 (study PRJEB29015, sample SAMEA2737743) | human gut metagenome | biome: human gut; feature: human-associated habitat; material: faeces | place: China | collected 2012 ... | reverse complement strand
ATAGATTAAAATAATTCGTCGCTTTTTTCGTTGAAAACACGACGAAAAAAGCGACGAAAAAGTGTCGGAAAATTATTTTATCATTTTGTTAGGGCAAGACTCTGTTTTATGCTTGAAGTTTTTCGCGTTACGAAAAATGGAATGCGTAAAACAAATAAACCAGCTGCTATAAAAAAAGAAGGTATCGAAAAATCAATAAAAGTCACAGGTGCAACATTTACTTGGGGTGCTGACAAATTTGAAGATTTAAAAGATATTGTGGTAGAATTTAAAAAAGTAGGACAGTTTTTATATGGAAATTTGCTGCTTTTTCTGATAAAATAAGAGAAAAATTTATACGAGGAGAATTTTAATGAAAATAGGTATTTTAGGATATGGAAATCTTGGAAGAGGTATAGAATGTGCAATTAAGCAGAATCCTGATATGGAACTTGCAGCTGTTTTTACGAGACGTGCACCGGAAACAGTGTCAATTCTTACAGAGAGTGCAGCAGTTTGTTCTGTTGATGACATTGCACAGTGGAAAGATAAAATTGATGTTATGATTCTTTGTGGCGGAAGTGCAACAGATTTGCCGGTTCAGACACCTGAGTATGCAAAGATGTTTAATGTTGTTGACAGTTTTGATACACATGCAAGAATTCCTGAACATTTTGCGAATGTTGACGCATCTGCAAAGGAAAGCGGACATGTCGGAATTATTTCCGTTGGCTGGGACCCGGGAATGTTTTCTTTAAACCGTATGTATGCAAATGCAATTTTACCTGAGGGACGTGATTATACATTCTGGGGAAAAGGTGTAAGTCAGGGCCATTCAGATGCAATCCGCCGAGTTGAAGGTGTTAAGGACGGAAAGCAGTATACAATTCCTGTAGAATCAGCTCTTGAGGCTGTAAGAAATGGTGAGAATCCTGAACTTACTACAAGACAGAAACATACAAGAGAGTGTTTTGTTGTTCTTGAAGAGGGGGCTGATGCAAAAAAGGTTGAAGAAGAAATTAAGAATATGCCAAACTATTTCGCAGAATACGATACCACAGTGCATTTTATCAGCGAAGAGGAATTAAAGAAGAACCACAGCGGAATTCCACACGGTGGATTTGTTATCCGTTCAGGTAAGACGGGCTGGAATCAGGAAAATAATCATGTTATTGAGTATAGCTTAAAGCTTGATTCAAATCCTGAATTTACATCATGTGTCATTGTGGCATATGCAAGAGCTGCATATCGTCTTTACAAAGAAGGTCAGAGCGGCTGTAAGACTGTATTTGATATTGCACCTGCATATCTGAGTGCAAAGGACGGAGCAGAACTTAGGAAGACACTCCTGTAATTATAATCATAGCAATTTAAGGAGCATTGTATAAAGGCACCTGAATTGTTAAGAGAGGGCGGTGTGTCAGAAGATATTATTCATGGAGTTGTTTCCCATGGTTATGGGATAACAGTTGATGTTGCACCGGAACATGAAATGGAAAAAGTGCTTTTTGCAGCAGGCTGTTCAAGAGAGGTTATTGAACGCGGTGCACAACAGCTCGGCTGGGAACTTGAAAAACTTCTTACAATGACACTTGCAGCAATGGCTGCATCAGAGGATACAATTAATGAAGAAATTGAGAGCATGAATGCAAATGGCAGTAATTGAACTGGGAAAAAACATTTCATATATAGAGCCGACGCAAAATCCATTGTCGGCAAATGTCGTGCTGATTGAAGGAGAAAATAATCTGTGGCTGTACGATGTCGGAAATAATCCGTGTGTGCCACAGATTATATCTGCTTTTAACACTTCAAATAAGAAGATAAATGTGATTTTGTCTCATTTTCATGCAGACCATATAGGTAATCTTGATAAAATCAGCTATTCAAATGTGTATCAGGGCAGATTGACTTATAAATATACGAAAACAGGTGAAATACTGGAAAATGATTTGTATTTTCGTGATGGTAATATGAATCTTCATATTTTTCCACTCCCGTCAAGTCATGCCAAAGGTTCTCTGGCATTGGAAATAAATGAAAAATACTGTTTTTTGGGGGATGGTGTTTATGCAATGCAAAAAGGTGAAAAAAGGCTTTATAATGCAGGAATTCTTAAAGAAGAAATTGAAATTCTAAAAAATATAAAAGCACAACATTTTATGCTTAGCCACAGAAATCCTTTTGATAATTCAAAGGATTCGGTTATAAGGCTGCTTGATGGGATATATGCCAAAAGAAAAAGCGGAGAGCCGTATATTTCCGGCATTGATGGGGAATGAGAGGTATTAAGTTAGTCGTATCAGAAAGTATGCAGAGTATATTTATGTAATCTGCACACTTTACATTTACACAAAATAGGTATACTATATAATTAAAATTCCACTATATACAGGAGGAGAATTATGAATTATTCTATTAATACAAAATGCGTACAGGCAGGTTATACACCGGGCAATGGCGAACCAAGACAGATTCCTATTATCCAGTCAACAACATTTAAGTATGATACAAGCGAAGATATGGGAAAGCTTTTTGACCTTGAGGCATCAGGATATTTTTATACAAGATTGCAGAATCCGACCAATGATTATGTAGCTTCAAAGATTGCAGCACTTGAGGGTGGTACAGCGGCAATGCTTACTTCATCAGGTCAGGCAGCCAATTTTTTTGCGTTGTTTAATATATGCGAAGCAGGAAGCCACATTGTTTCTTCATCATCTATTTATGGTGGAACATTTAATCTTATTGAAGTAACTATGAAAAAAATGGGCATAGATGTGACATTTGTAGACCCTGATTGCACAGATGAGGAACTTAATGCTGCATTTAAGGATAATACAAGAGCTGTTTTTGGAGAGTCAATAGCCAATCCAGCACTTACAGTTCTTGATATAGAGAAATTTGCAAAAGCAGCACATGAACATGGTGTACCGCTTATTGTAGATAATACATTCCCTACTCCAGTTAATTTAAGACCTATAGAATGGGGAGCTGATATTGTTACACATTCTACAACAAAATATATGGACGGACATGGTGCAGCTGTAGGCGGTGCGATTGTAGACAGTGGCAAGTTTGACTGGATGGCACATGCTGACAAATTTCCGGGACTTTGTACTCCTGATGAGTCATATCATGGAATTACATATGCAGAGAAGTTTGGTAAAGAGGGTGCGTTTATAACTAAGTGTACTTCACAGCTTATGAGGGATTTGGGCTGCATTCAGTCACCTCAGAATGCTTTTATTTTAAATCTCGGTCTGGAGTCACTTCATGTGCGTATGCCAAGACATGTGGAGAACGGACAGGCTGTTGCAGAATTTCTTGAGAAGCAGGATAAGGTTGAATTTGTCAATTATCCGGGACTTCCATCGAATAAATATTATGAAATAGCAAAGAAATATATGCCAAACGGAGGTTGTGGTGTAGTTTCCTTTGAATTAAAAGGTGGAAGAGAAGCAGCAGAAAAGTTCATGAAGAATCTTAAACTTGCAGCAATTGAGACTCATGTAGCTGATGCGAGAACATGCTGCCTTAATCCTGCAACATCAACACACAGACAGATGAATGATGAACAGCTTGCAGCGGCGGGAATTCCGGCGGGACTTATACGTATATCATGTGGTCTTGAAGATAAGAATGATTTGATTGCCGATATCAAGCAGGCACTTGATGCTATTTAATAAAAATTTAATAAACATCTTCAAATAAGCTTGAAGAGCATTTTAATTAAGTAATATTTCAAAAGGAGAAGCTTACGGGCTTCTCCTTTTTGGACTCAGGTTATTCATTATATTAAAATCTTGCAAGCATACGGCTTAGGATTTTATCGCATATAAATGTATAAGCAGAACTAAAGATATTTGCACTTATTCTTAAAATAACAGCGTATTGGACACCGAAAAGCCCTGCTGCAATAGATAATGCACCAAATGTATTAAAAGCTGTCTGCCATGCATATCCTGCTGAATATCCAACACCTATACCACCGATTATTCCTATATAAGGGTACATTGATGAAGGCAGTACATAGTAAAGGACAAGGAAAAGAAGGCATCCGACTATATTAAAAAGTCCTCTTTTCACAGCTCTTGGCTTTATGTCATTTGAAAATGGAAGGCAGACTGACATACAGGCGATACCTGCCCACATGGCACGAGGGAGGTTGAGCAGTGACATTGCAAGTATTGAACTTGATACAATAAAAGTTAGTTTAATATACCATTTTGTGCGTGATGAAGTAATATTAAATTCTGAAAATAAATTTTTAAAAGTACGATGGTAAGGTCTGTTTTTCTGATTTTTGTAAAAAACAATCATGCATATAAGCATGCCTGCTGACAAACCTGCAATTCGCATAAGATAATCGTGTCCGCTTACATCATATCCCAGAAGCAGGAGATAACTGAGAACAAATGTTGAATGGTTATACATAATGACATTATGACAGCTGAAAATCATAAGGAGCATTATACATAAGAAATTAATAAAAAATGCCGGTATGGCAGGCATCATATTTGCAAGACGTGGACCGGCAGCTAATATTACAAATATACCTGCAATTGAAATAAGTCCGTGATTTGTCTGAATACCAAAATCAGCTTGTCTGAGTACAAGTACAGAAAGCAGAACGCATACACCAACGACGCTGTTACTGTTTCCTGTCAACATACTGAAAATAGTTACAATTGCAACGCAGAATATCATTACAAGATAAACCTTGAAATTATATATTAAAATATGTCTGAATTTTTCTTTTTTGTCATGTGTATTTTTGATTAACTGCTTAGAACCTGCAGAACTAAGCTGTAATTCCTGATAAAATGTCATAGAAATCTCCTTGTGATGATGTAAAAATAATCCCCACAATAGATAGGGTTGAATAATATAACATTAATGACGGATTATGTCAAATAATTTTAATTTTACATGTAAATTTTTTATGCAAAATTAAACAATAAGTACCAATGTAAAAATAAAAGTTATATAATAAAATTATAGGGAAGAGGGGGAATGACAGCTGCCTGACAAAAAAGGGAGAGAGTATCAGGACAGCTATCGGAGTTTATGAAAAGGTTTTATCTAATGTCTTTCGACATTGTTTATATTACAGATAAAATGTGATTAATAATTGTTGATTTTATGAAAAAATTGTGAAAAACATGAAGTGTCTCGAAGAAAACAAAAAAACAGGATACAGAAAGGCGGTTAATATGAAAGTTGGAATTATAGGAATGGGAAATATGGGTGCAAAATATGCCCTGATGATAGCAAAAGGTGATGTCAAAGGCATGGAACTTGCTGCGATAACAAGAGTTACTGATGAAAGATGGGATATGATTAGACAATATGTTTCACCAGAACTTATGAAGTTTAATTCGGGTGATGAAATGTATGCAGCGATAGATGACAAAAGGCTGTCAGTGGATGCAGTAATAATAGTAACACCACATTATTCACATGAAGAACTTGTTAAGAAAGCGTTTGAACGTGGAATAAGTGTACTTTGTGATAAACCTGCAGGAGTTTATTCAAGACAGGCAAGAAGTATGTGGGAGGCATATCAGAGTGCAAAAAAAAGCTGTCCGAAACTTCAATACGGATTCATTTTCCATCAGAGAACATTTCCTGTTTATAGAAAAATAAAAGAAATAATCGATAATAAAAAGTATGGTAATATTAAAAGGGTAAACTGGGTTATTACAGACTGGTACAGACCTGATGCATATTATGAATCTGGTAAATGGAGAGCAACGTGGAAATATGACGGAGGAGGAACTCTGCTTAACCAGTGTCCTCATAATCTTGATTTATTGTCATGGATATGTGGAAATCCTTCAGATGTTGCCGGATTTTGCAGTGAAGGCAAGTATCATCCGATAGAGGTAGAAGATGATGTCACAGCATATATGGAATGGGAGAATGGTGCAAGCGGAGTGTTCATTGCATCAACAGGCGAGGCACCCGGTGTCAACAGGCTGGAGATAAGTCTTGATAATGCTCTTCTTGTATGTGACAAAGGCCAGCTTCGTGTATGTGAACTTGACAAGCCGGAAATAGAATACAGAAGAGGAAATGGTGATTTATTTGCTAAGCCAAAGTATGAGTGGAAAGATATAAAGACAGAGCCAAATGATGGTGCATATGAAAAACTACTGACAGAATATGCAGCGGGAAGGTGTGTTGCAAATGGAGACGAAGCTATTAACAGTCTTTATTTATCCAATGCAATATACCTTTCATCATGGAAAAACAGAAAAGTTGCATTGCCTGTAAGTGGCAGCAGATATGAACTTATGTTTGAAAAACAGTTTGAAAAAGAACTTGAAAAAAAGATTAATAAAGCTATAAGACGTAAGTGATAGAATAGCAGAAGCCGCGGTTTTATATAACTGCGGCTTCTAAAGATTTTTCGAGATTTTTCAATTCTTTTAATTCTCTTATTGTAAAATATCCACATACAATGGCGGCGGCTGCATCGGCGATAGGACCTGCATACATTACGCCGTCAATTCCCATAAAAATAGGGAAAATAATTATAAGCGGAAGCAGGAACAATATCTGTCTTGTAAGTGACATAAATACACCAAGTCTTGATTTACCTATAGAATTAAAGAAATTTGATGTTACAGGCTGTATTCCGTTGATGATTGTCAAAAACATATATATTCTGAAATACCTTTCAGAAAACTTAAAATATAATTCACTTCCGTTACCGAATATACTGATAATCTGGCGTGGAAATACCTGAAAACATACAAATGCAATAAGCGATAAACCGGAAGCTGCAGCAAGTGCCAGCAGATATGTTTTACGTACACGTTTATATTTTTTGGCTCCGTAATTAAAGCCGATAACAGGCTGTGTTCCCTGAGATATTCCGATTACAAATGACATAAATATCATATTTACTTTTGTGATAATTCCGGCACATGCGAGAGGAATATCACCGCCATATACAGACATTGCACCATAATGTGCAAGTGTGTTATTCATTACAATCTGAACGACTGTCATTGCAATCTGGTTGAAACATGCACTTGCTCCGAGGATAAAAATATTTTTCCAATGATGCAATGAAACTGTAAAGCTGCTTTTGCTTAATTTTATATTTTTAAAATGAAACATATAGCGTAAACTTATGCAAAATGAAATTATCTGTCCAATAATAGTTGCAAGTGCGGCACCTGTCATTCCCATCTTAAATACAAATATGAAGACAGGATCAAGAATTGTATTTACAATTGCACCGATAAGCATTGACGTCATTGAATAGTTTGGACTTCCGTCTGCGAGAATCAGCTTGCTCATCCCTGTATTGGCTATCAGAAATGGAAAGCCTATAGCAGTAATACGTGTATATGCTTCTGCATATGGAAGTACATCAGGTGTTGCACCGAAAAATTTAAGCAGTGGTGTAAGGAATATAGTGGTTATAAGAAATAAAAGTATTCCCATTATAGTCATAAGAATTATTCCATTGCCGGCATATTTTTCTGATTCTTTCTTTTCACCTGCACCAAGATGCAGTGAGTAATTGGTTGCACAACCAATTCCGAGCAGGAGTGATATAGCAGTGCATGTTGTTGATAGTGGAAATGCAATATTTGTTGCTGCATTTCCAAGCATACCGATACCCTGACCGATAAAAATCTGATCGACGATGTTGTATAACGCAGTAACAAGCATTGATATAATACATGGAATTGCAAATCCTACAAGAAGTTTTCCCTCGTTTTTGTACCCAAGTGGATTTTCATTTTCATTATTGATGCTCATTGTGTGTTATCCTTTCTGATAAAATAATCAATTATTCTTCAAATGAAACAATCTGTGTTGCATTATTATAACCAAGCTGCTGCATTTTTTTCTGGAGATTATTAAGAGCTTTATCATATTTTAAGAAAGCATCATATGTATCGTTAAAATATGAAAGAGCTTTTTTGTCGTCCCCATCTTCTTTTGCCTGCCATGAGAGAGTGGCAAAGTGATGAAGAATTTCATGCGTTTTGACAAGCTGACCAAATTCCGGACTTTCAGTAAGACGGCTGTCAGTCTGGCTGTTCAGCCATTTTCCAAGCTTGCATCCTAAAGGGTTATCAACCTGTTTTTTCTTTAAGTGTTCAAATCCGACAATATTGTTGTATACACGCCATGTAAGAACATAGTGATCTACTTCAAATACACGCATCCAGTCCTGCTGTGTGATATTAGAACATCCACGAACCAGGTCACTTCTGGTCTTGTCAAGATAACGTCCTAATTTAAATACACGTTGTCCTGATTGTATACATTCATCAGATAAAATGTTATAACTTTGAGAAATATTTTCAATTTGTTTTGCTAATGATTTTGTTACACCGGTTTGCGTGTCAATGTCGTTAAATATACTGTCAACGCTTACGCTTATGTTGTCCATCTGGTCATTCATTTGCTGTATGGCGGCAAGCGACTGCTCAACTTTCTTATTTCCTTCTCCAAGTGTGAGAGTTGTCTCATCCATTGCAGAGGCAAGTGAGTCAATGCTTTCTCTTAATTCAGCAACATATTTTACAATATCTTCGGCTGATTGTGAAGTGTTTGAAGATAAAATTCTTACCTGTTCGGCAACGACAGAAAAGCCTTTTCCGGCTTCACCTGCTCTTGCAGCTTCAATAGAAGCATTTAAAGCAAGAAGATTACTCTGGCTTGCGACATTTTGGACAATGTCAACAATTTCTTCTATTTTATTGATTTTTCCTTTGAAATTCTGGACATTCTGATTGATAGTGTTGATTTTTTCAGATGATTTATTGACAGCTTTAATACTGTCATTCATGTCTGTAGTTATATTTTGTGAAACTGATAGAATTTTGTGAGTGTTTGTGCGGATATCTCCCATTGCATCAGAAATGTTTTCAATAGAGCTTTCGAGATGCTGGCTGGAATTTTCCATGTGCTGTATTGATTTTGTCTGTGATTCGACCTGTTCCAGAGTATTCTTTATAAGAGTGTTGTCACCGATAACACCCATTGTTTCATTGAGACGCATTACAACAGGGTTATTTACTTCTGTAAAAACCTGCAGCATTTTATTGAGTTTTTCACCATATTCGGGGTTGTTAAAGTCAACAGGATTAACACCGCTGAAGTTACCTGCAATAATTTTATCAATAGTATCAAGTATCTGTACCGCATCATGGTCAGACAAAATCTCATCCTTTTTTTTCCTTTTAAACATGCAAAATCTCCCTATATATTATATTAAATTGTTCACTGAGTTACTTTGTAAACTATTATAACATGTAATTGGTAATAAAGTATTATTTTTTTTAAAATTTGTTAAAAGTGTCAATATTTTCTGTAATAATTACGTATTTTTTTATTTTATTGGTTGACTTTAAAGAATCATAGGATTAAAATATTTCCGTTTGGCCTGTGTCTTGATGCAGGTGTTTAATATACAAAAAGGATGAAAGAGGAAAAAATATGCTTGACAGTGATTTGGAAATTATGAAAAAAGCGGCTTTTAACAAGGCTGATATTTGTAATAATCATTTGGGAAAATATTTTATAAGGGCGATTGTAGCAGGATTTTTCATAGTTGTTGCAACTATGCTTTCTAATGTGACAGCAGCGGTTTTGTTAAAAACATATCCGCAGTTTGGCAAACTTATAAGTTCAATATTTTTCTCAATTGCGATAATTCTCGTTGTTTTTATCGGAGGAGAACTTTTTACCGGAAATAATATGGTAATGGCGATGGGTGTGTATACAAAGACATGTAAAGTGTCAGATATGATAAAGACTTGGGTTATAAGTTATATAGGTAATTTTGTGGGTTCATTTATATTAGGCGGACTTTTTGTATGGAGTAATGCTTCACATCAGATTCTTGTTGATTATTACAGAAGTTTTATATATACAAAACTTGATGCGACACCGATGGAATTGTTTATACGTGGCGTTTTGTGTAATTTTCTTGTATGTCTTGCTGTCTATACAGGTATGAAATTAAAGAGTGAGAGCGGTAAGATGATAATGATGTTTTGTATTATTACGGCGTTTGTTCTGGCAGGGTTTGAGCACTGCGTTGCCAATATGGGAACATTTACAATAGGGTATATGCTTCTTGGTGATATTGGAACGGCAGCAGTAATAAAAAGCCAGTTTTTTGTTACACTTGGAAATATAGTTGGTGGTGCAGTTCTTCTGGCATTTCCGTTAAAGCAGATGAGTGCAGAGCACTAGAAAAAGCCGGAATTACGGAATATAAAAATAAATATCAAAATAAAAATATACAAAAGCGGATACCATACGAATAACGTATAGGTATCCGTTTTTTACGTGTATAATAAGATGAATTTACATGAAATGTGTAAAAATCTTTAAAAGTCGCTCATAAAATGTGATAAAAACATAAAAAGTGGCTCATGAAATGTGTAAAATTATCAAAAAGTGGCTCATGAAACGTGATGAAGTGTGTACTTTTGATTGAAATGGTGCTAAAATAGGGATATGAGGAGGTGCGGTTATGTATTTAAAAAGAAAGATTGACGATTATCTTATAAAATGGAAACAAAATGACGAAAGGTTACCATTGATAATAAAAGGGGCGAGACAGATTGGAAAAACTGAATCTATAAATAATTTTGCAAAATCAAATTATAACAATGTTGTTTATATTAATTTTGTATTAGAACCTAAGTATAAAGTGATTCTGGGTGATGGATATGATGTTGAAAGCATAATAAAAAATATAACATTGTTATCACCTGAAAAAAAGTTTATAGCATATGAGACATTGATGATATTTGATGAAATACAGGATTATCCTGACATAGCAACATCTTTGAAAGCATTTAAAATTGACGGAAGATTTGATGTAATATGTAGCGGTTCACTATTAGGGGTTAATTATAAAAAAATTCACAGTAACAGTGTTGGCTACAAAACAGATTATGAAATGTTTTCAATGGATTTTGAGGAATTTCTGTGGGCAAAAGGATATGGCAGTGATGTGATTGAAGATATATTTAATCATATGAAAGAATTAAAGCCGTTTAGCGAGACACAGCTTACAGTATTTAAGAAAACATTTCTTGATTATTGTATTCTTGGAGGAATGCCCGCAGTTGTAAAACGGTATATTAAGACAAACAGTTTTTCTGACACATTGGATATACAGAATCAGATAAGACTTGATTACGAGGAGGATATAAGAAAATATGCAGAAGGGCTTGACCAGACTAAAATTGTAAGTGTTTACAGAAATGTACCTGCCCAGCTTGCAAAAGAAAATAAAAAATTCCAATACAGCATGATAAGTAAAAATGCAAGAGGACGTGAATATACAGGATGTATAGATTGGCTGAAAGATGCAGGCGTTGTCTCAATATGCTATTGCCTTAATTATCCTGAACTTCCGCTGAAAGGTAACTATGATGAAACAAAATTTAAGCTATATTATCCTGATACAGGTTTGCTTATATCAACAATGGACGAAGAGGCTCAGGATGATTTGAGAGCAAATAAAAATCTTGGAATATATAAAGGTGCACTGTATGAAAATTTTGTTGCGGAAGCTTTTATAAAACAAGGATTAGGATTATACTATTATAAGAAAGATAATTCAACATTAGAAGAGGATTTTCTTGCGAGAACAAAAAATTGTCTTGTTCCTATAGAAGTGAAATCAAATAATAACAGTTCAAAATCACTGCGTCAGCTTATAAAAAACAAAAGTTATTCTGATATTCAATTTGGTATTAAGCTTGCCGATAGTAATATAGGATACAGTGATAATGTGTACACATTTCCGTATTTTTGTGCATTTATGATTAAGAGATATTTATCCGATTTCAGCAGTTAATGAGTCAGAGTCAATACACATGTATGTGCACATTTGGTGGTGGCAGCAGATTATGAAATATTGGGAGATTATGTTATGAATAAATTTATAAAATTATTTAAGAAAGACAAAGACGAGTTCGGATATCTTACAGACGAGCCGTTTGACATAAGAAAAATCATTCCTGTTGCGGCATTGCTTGTAGTGGCAATAATTGCAGTTGTTATAGTTGTTGTGATAAATTCCGGCAAAAAGAATAAGACAGCTGGAACGGTTGATGTTGTAACAGAGACTACAACTGCACAGAGTGTGACGCAGACAGGCTGTGCTTCTGATACGGCAACACTTTCTTCTGATGAAGAAAAGCAGGAAGACCCTCAGTATGAAGCCGACATGGGAATGTCAGATGGAGGAAGCGGTGCTTCGGTCACTCTTTCGGCGGGAGGCAATGAAACGGCAGATACGACAATCGGCATAGATGTTTCTAAATATCAGGGAACTATAGACTGGGCGGAAGTAGCATCATCCGGTGTTGATTTTGCAATGATACGAGTCGGTTACAGAACACAGAAAACCGGTGTAATATATGCTGATACTAATGCAAAATATAACATGCAGCAGGCAGCAGCCAACGGAATAAAAGTCGGAGTATATTTTTTCTCATCAGCGGTAAATGAGAGTGAAGCAATTGAAGAAGCTGGCTGGGTTGCAGATTATATTGCAAATTATAATATAACTTATCCTGTGGCATTTGATTGTGAGGGCTTTGACTCGGCGGACAGCAGGCAGAATGGTATGTCTAATGATGACAGGACTAATGTTGCAGATGCATTTTTACAGGAAATATATTCAAGAGGTTACACGCCGATGTTTTATGCTTCAGCATCGCATCTTACAGGAAACAGCAGATGGAATACATCAACACTTGAAAATAATTATAAAATGTGGGTTGCACAATATCCGTCAGTTCCTTATCCGGATACATCCTCAACATCTTATTCGGGAGCATGTGCAATGTGGCAGTATACAAGTAATGGAAATGTAAGCGGAATAAGCACAAATGTTGATATAAATGTTGCATATTTCGGATACAGCCAGGGTGCGGGAACGATGAGCGGTGAGACGGCTGCGGCTGCAAGTGCAGATGTTGAAGCAAATATGAATTTTACATCGGTAAATGATACTGTTACAGCAAAAGAATATGTAAGATTAAGAAATAAACCTAGTCAGGACACTGATTCAACAATAATTGCGACATTAAATAACGGTGAGACGGTGACAAGAACAGGAATCAGTGACAGCGGCTGGTCAAGGCTTAACTATAACGGTCAGAATGTTTATGCTGTATCGAGCTATCTTACAACCGATTTGTCCGCACCGACGCAGACAGAAACACAGCAGTTTATGACTCAGTTTATAAGCTGCAATGATGAGGTAACTCCGAAAGATGAAGTTAATCTGAGGTCGAAGCCAAGTTATACGGATTCGGATTCGGTTATTGTTGCGTCGGTTAAAAATGGAACGATTCTTACAAGGACAGGTTATAACAATGAAGTTGGCTGGTCGCGTGTTGTATACAATGGACAGACGCTTTATTGCATTACAAGTTATCTGATTGTGAAATAAAAATATTGATATTTCTGCCAAAACAGCTCGAAATATAGTATAATATTAGAATATCAGTAAAAAACAGATTGGAGATAAAAGTTATGATTAAACACGTAATTTTATGGAAATTAAAAGATGAACTTGGCAAAGAAGAAAAAGAAAGTGTAAAAAAAGATATAAAGGAAGGACTTGAGGGACTTGCAGGCCAGATTCCGGGACTTATTGATGTTCATGTAAATATTAACGGGCTTGAGTCATCGACAGCTGATGTAATGCTTGATACAACATTTGAGAGTGTTGATGCATTAAAAGCATATGCTGTTAATCCTAAGCATGTTGCGGTTGCAGACGGTAAAGTAAGACCATATACAGCAATAAGATCATGCCTTGATTACGAAGTTTAAAAAAATGCAGATATATTTAAAACCTATAATATCAGCGTGTTATGTTTTTCCGGTTCTTGCATTGCTTTTTACAATACCATATATTTTGTATGAATATCACAAATATGGTTCTATACTTGTGTTGAGAACCGGAATTATATATACGTTTATATTTTATATGCTGACGTCATATTTTATGACAATACTGCCGCTCCCACCGCTTGATTCTGTATCACCTGACTCAGCGTGCATGCTGCTTGTGCCGTTTGATGCGGTTAAAAGAGTGATTGTAAATTCACATATTAATTTTAAAAGTCCGGCAACATATATTAATATATTCAGCTGTGCTGATTTCTGGCAGATAATATTTAATATACTTTTATTACTGCCATTTGGAGTGTATCTGAGATATTATTTCAGAAGGAAATGGTGGCAGGTGCTTATAATGTCATTTGCGTACAGCCTCTTTTTTGAGCTTACACAGTTATCTGGTCTGTATGGAATATATAGATATCCATACAGATTTTTTGAGATTGATGACCTTATATGTAATACTCTTGGTGGAATGACTGGATATTTAATCACGCCGCTTTTTGTATTTTTTATACCAAAAAGAGAAAGATTGGATGAGATGGCATACAGTCGTGGTGAGATTGTATCAGAATTCAGAAGAATTGTTGCGTGGATTATTGATATTGCATTGATAATTGCACCTGTTGTGGGCTTTTTTGTATTTAACAAAGAAATAATTATTAATATAATATATGATTCACGTTATATTATGTGCATTTCGGCGTATGTAACAATTGTGTTTACTGTTGTTACAGCTGCATCAAAAGGCCGGACTGTTGGAAAAGCACTTGTTAATATAAGGCTTGTGAATGGCACAAATGAAAATATTATGGCTGACCGCACCAATTTTAAAGAAGCCGGGATTTTCAGGTTGTTTTTCAGATACATCATATTATATATGATAGAGCTTCCTTCACTTATATATGCATATGGCTTATATAAACTGACAGAAACAGCCACCGGCTGGGAATATGTGTTTTATGGCATCGGATGCGGGATATTTATAATAATAGCGGCATATTTTGTCGTTGACCTGGTATTATGCCTTTTCAGCGATACCAGAAATATGATTTACGACAGAATCACGGGAATAACGCATATGAATATGGTAAAAAAATAAAAAAAGGAGAAATTTTGTTATGCAAAAAAAATAAGGAAAGTTATGTCAGTTTTTATGGTATCTGCACTTCTGTTTTCAGGGTGTGGTATACATGGAACAGATAACGTTAAAAAAGAAGAGGACAACGAAAATAATAATATTGTAAAGCTTACTGTATGGAGCGAGAAAGATAATGTTGATACAACATCAAAAATGGTGGAGAGTTTTAAAGAACATTATAAAGATGAGGCACAATTTGATATTACAATTGATGTTCAGGCAGATGCTAAAGTAAGAGATGTAATGCTTACAGATGTACATAATGGTGCAGATGTTTTTTCATTTCCTGATGATCAGCTTACATCACTTGTTGCAGGTGGTGTTCTGGTTGAGATACCTGATGCTGAAAAAGTAAAATCTGCTAATATTGAAGAATCGGTGAAAGCGGCTACGTTAGATGATAAAATATATGCATATCCTATGACAGCTGATAACGGTTATTTTATGTACTATGATAAAAATTATTTTTCGGCTGATGATGTAAAGTCATTGGATAAAATGATGTCGGTAGCGGCATCATCAGGAAAGAAGTTTGCCATGGAATTTAATTCGGGGTGGTACATGTATACATTTTTTGGTAATACAGGTCTTAATTTATCAATTAATCCTGATGGCGTAACTAATAAATGTAATTGGAATTCTGAATCTGGTGATATTAAAGGAACGGATATTAAATCAGCACTTTCAGCTATAGCATCAAATCCTGGATTTGTAAGCATGCCTAATGGAGATATTGCGGCTGCAATGAAGTCAGGGGATGTTATAGCAGGTATAAGCGGTGTATGGGATGTTATGAATGTAAAAGCAATATATGGCGAAAATTATGGTGCATGTAAACTTCCGACATATACTGTTGCAGGCAAGGAAGTACAGATGTCTTCTTTTACCGGATATAAGATGATGGGGGTTAATGCATATTCAGAGAATAGGGACTGGGCATGCAGACTTGCGGACTGGATGACTAATGAAGATAATCAAAAACTGAGATTTAAAGAGCGTAATCAGGGACCGTCAAACATAAATGTGGCAGCTTCAGATGAAGTGAAAAAAGTTCCAGCAATACAAGCTGTAATTGAACAGTCTAAATATGGAACATTGCAGCGAGTTGGCAACAGTTTCTGGGATGCATGCAAGGATTTTGGCGATACGATATTGAGTGGAACTAATAATGGAATGACAGACCAGGAGATTATGGATAAACTTGTTAATGGTATTACAGCATCAACTATTAAGTGATGGCTTTTATGATATTGCATTGCTTATATTAAGATAAGCAGAATGGAGACTTTTATGGTAAATAAAAAAAGAACAAGCTTAAAGGTACTGATACTTATTCCCGTATTTATTCTTGGAATATTATCTGTGGTATCCAATATAATGGCTATTAATAATATAAGAATGGTTAATTCAAATGCATCTGATATTACGGATGATTGTATGAATAGTATATCAGAACTAGGTGAAATCCAGAGTGCAACACAGTCAATACATAAGCTGGGGTTGTCTCATATTATTGCAACTGACCTTAATACAATGATTTCTGTAGTGGAAAATATAAGGAAGGAACAGTCAGAACTTGAAAATAATCTTGAAGATTATAAGAAGTATGTCAGTGATTCTGATCAGGAAGTTTATAATTCACTTGTACAGAATTATGAAATTATGAAAAAAGAGCTTGGAAGTATTATGGCATATAGTGCACTTGGTAAGAAAGAAGAGGCATATGCATTGGCAAACGGAGTAGTAAGCGATAGCAGCAGTGCAATACAGGAAAATATAAATGTATTAAAAGAACATGCTAATTCTACAGCTTCAACTGCAAGAGAAAGACTTTCGGCAGTATATACAGGTTCTCTTATATGTAGTATTGTTATTATTGCAATAAGTATATTGTTACTGCTTACAGCATTGTATTGTGTTATGAAATATATTATAAAACCGATACTTGCAACGAATAAAGATATTAGGGAAATTATAAGTGGAATAGATAATGGAGAAGGTGATCTTACTAAGAGAGTTACAATACTGTCTAATGATGAGATTGCTGATCTCGGTAATGGAATTAATATTTTTATGGAAAAACTTCAGGGAATACTTAAACTGATTATTGAGAATACAAACCTGATGGAAGGCGTTGTAGAGGCCGTAGATAAAAGTGTGGCTGCCTCTAATGATAGTGCTTCTGATTTATCAGCAATGACAGAAGAATTATCTGCAACTATGCAGGATGTAGGACAATCAGTTAATGTTATTAATGACAGTGCGAATAATGTACGTGAAGACGTTGATATAATAGCATCAAAGTCAAATGAAATTAATACATTTTCTAAGCAGATGAAAGAAGATGCTGATAATATGGAAAGTAATGCCAGAAACAATATGGAACAGACAAGTGAAAAGGTTGGTGAGATACTGGAAGTACTAAATAATGCGATTGAAGACAGCAAAAGTGTTGACCAGGTTAATAATCTGACTAATGATATTTTAAGTATATCAAGCCAGACCAATCTTCTTGCATTGAATGCATCGATTGAGGCAGCGAGGGCTGGAGAAGCAGGAAAAGGATTTGCGGTTGTTGCAGAAGAGATACGCCAGCTTGCAGATTCAAGCAGAGAAACAGCAAACAGAATACAGCAGATAAATTCGGTTGTAGTTAAAGCAGTATCTAATTTATCAGATAACGCTAACAATCTTGTTAAATATATGCAGCAGACGATACTCCCTGAATTTGAAAGGTTTGTTGATAGTGGTGCTTCATATAAAAATAATGCATCATATATTGAGGATGCTATGAATGAGTTTGTATTAAAAACTGACGTTTTAAAGAAAAACATTGATGAGATAGCAGGTTCTATTAACACTATTACGGCTGCGGTTGATGAAGGTGCGGAGGGTGTCAACAGCACGGCAGAAAATACACAGAACCTTGTTGAAGATATAGTTAATATCAGTAGCAAAATGAAAGAAAATAAGGCTATAGCAAAGACACTTCAAGAAAGTACAGATATATTTGCTATTTTTTAAATTGCTGTTTTTTAAATGAAAAAGCATGTTTAAAAACTGGGTAAAATATGTTATCATTATGTAAATTATTTTTAATAGGGAGAAAAACTAATGAACGAGAAAAATCAAGAAGCTGTTCGTGATGCACGACAGCTCGGAATTCCGAAAATGCTGATTCTTGGAATACAGCATATGTTTGCCATGTTCGGAGCTACTATTCTGGTACCTATTCTTGTAGCAGGATATTTTCAGAATTCATGTGGCGAACCAATAACAAGAGGTCTTACAGTATCTGTTACACTGTTTTGTGCCGGTATTGGAACATTAATTTTCCATGTCTGCTCAAAATTTAAAGTTCCTGCATTTCTTGGCTCATCATTCGCATTTCTTGGTGGATTTTATACAGTAGCCAATCTCAATACAGGAATTTATGCCGATATGGGTGCTAACGAGAAAGCTGCATATGCATGTGGCGGTATCGTTGTAGCAGGTCTGTTATATCTTGTTATAGCTTTAATTTTTAAGCTTGTCGGTGTGAACAGAGTTATGAGATTCCTTCCACCGGTAGTTACAGGACCAATTATTATTTGTATTGGTCTTTCACTTGCTTCATCAGCAATATCTAATGCTTCAACTAACTGGCTTCTTGCTGTAGTTGCACTTGCCGTAATAATAATATTTAATATCTGGGGCAAGGGAATGTTTAAGATTATTCCTATCCTTATGGGTGTAATCATTTCATATGCTTTTGCATTAATTCTTAATGCATTTGGAGTTACAAATCCTGATGGTTCAGCAATACTTAATTTTGCATCTGTTTCATCAGCAAGCTGGATTGGTTTTCCAAAATTCCAGATTTGCAAGTTTGATATTACAGCAATTCTTGTAATGGCACCTATCGCTATTGCAACAATGATGGAACATGTTGGAGATATGTCAGCTATATCAGCTACTGTTGATGAGAATTTTATAGCAGATCCGGGTCTTCACAGAACAATAATGGGTGATGGACTTGCTACAGCGTTTGCAGGTCTTATTGGTGGACCTGCTAATACTACATATGGAGAAAACACAGGTGTCCTTGAACTTTCAAAGGTATATGACCCAAGAGTAATAAGAATTGCTGCAGGTCTTGCAGTGATACTTTCATTTATACCTAAGTTTTCAGAGATTATTTCTACAATGCCGGCAGCCATAATCGGTGGTGTATCATTTATGCTTTATGGTATGATTTCAGCTATTGGTGTAAGAAATGTTGTTGAAAATAAGGTAGACCTTACAAAGTCACGTAACCTTATAATTGCCGGTGTAATCTTTGTATGTGGTCTTGGTTTTTCAAATGGACTTACATTCACAATAGGTGAAACGCATATTACACTCACAGCACTTGCTATCGCAGCTATTGCAGGTATTATCCTCAATGCTGTTTTACCGGGTAATGATTACAGGTTTGGTGTAAATCCAAGCGGAGACCAAAGCCGTGGTGTATATGTAAGCAACACAGATGATGAAAAATAATTAAAAAGCAAATAATACATCTATATAGATGGAAAAACAGAGGTTAAGTTATAATGAATTTTAAAGAAGAAAAAAATATTACAATTTTTGAACATCCGTTAATTCAGCACAAAATTTCAATTTTGAGAGATAAGAGAACAGGAACTAATGAATTCAGAAAGCTTGTAGAAGAGATTGCCATGCTTGAAGGTTTTGAGGCAATGGGAGATCTTGAACTTGAAGATGTAGAGATTGAAACTCCAATTGAAAAATGCATGACTCCTATGATTTCCGGACGTAAACTTGCAGTTGTTCCGATTCTTAGAGCTGGTCTTGGTATGGTTTCAGGTATTCTTGCCCTTGTACCGACTGCAAAAGTAGGTCATATTGGTATGTATAGAGATGAGGAAACTCATGAACCACATGAATATTATTGCAAACTTCCAAGCCCTATTGAAGAAAGGCTTATTATTGTAACAGACCCAATGCTTGCAACAGGCGGCTCAGCAGTAGATGCAATTGATCAGATTAAAAAGCATGGTGGCAAGAAAATTAAATTTATGTGTATTATAGCTGCACCGGAAGGTCTTGAGAAGCTTCATAAGGCTCATCCTGATGTTCAGATTTATGTAGGACATCTTGACAGACAACTCAATGAAAATGCATATATATGTCCGGGTCTTGGCGATGCTGGAGACAGAATTTTTGGTACAAAATAATAATAGATTTATTTTTTAAATAAAAAAAATGGTTTTATGCCGGAAATCTTTATTGAAAATTAATATTGATTTCCGGCTTTTTTATGTTATCATATATTAATATGAAATATATTAGACGTGTAAAATTTGGTAGGTAATGCATATGGATAAATCATTGAGTATTGATACAGGGCATCATGAAAAGCTATATCAGGAAAGAATGAACTTTCTGCTGACGGGAGAAAAGGATAGGGTTTGTTCTATATATATAGATGTTACGGATGATAAGATGCTTGCTCTTATAACACGTAAGCATAAGTATAATGACAATGAATTAAATAATATTTCTGTGAGATGCTGGCTTGATAAATACATATATCCTAATATTTCTGATGGATATAATCTGGAAGAGTTTAAGAACGGTTTCACCAGAAAAGCTCTGTTGGAAGACTTTGAGAAAGGTGAACGTAATATACAATTTTATCATAGTTATTATGGTGAAAATGGCAATTTGAAATTATACAAAGTGCGTGTCAGTCTTATAAAAAATCCGTACAACGGTCATATTGAAGCATATGCGGTCTGGAAAGACAGAACATTAAAATATATTGACAAAGAGATAAGTAAAATTCTGTATAACAATGATTATATAGGAATCGGAATTATAGACAGTTGTAAAGGAAATCTGTATATGCGTGCTGCTCACTTTGAGGGCATGGAATTTGAAGAACAGAAGTCATATGTATATGATGATATAGTAAAGCAGATGAGTGAGATAAGAATTGCCAATGAAAGTAAAGAGCAGTTCTTAAAATGTACGGCACTTGATTACCTTAATGATAACATGAATATAGCTGGAGTGTATTCATTTAATGTTTATAATATAAAAAATAAAGTTGAAAGATACAGCTATCACTGGTTTGATAAGAAAAAAGGTATTATTCTTGTTGTTGTTGAAGATATGACAAAAGAACTCGAGACTGATAGTGTTACGGGTGCATTAAACCGTGAAGGATTTGTTCATAAAGCAGAAAATATAATTAAAAATAATCCTGACAAAGATTTTGCACTTTTATATTTTAATATTCAGAAGTTTAAGGCGATTAATGATTTATATGGTTATGCAGCAGGAGATACGGTGTTACATCAGGCTGTTAATACTTTACAGACTTCATTTTTGAAACCGCTTGCAATATCAAGGATAGAAGCAGACCGATTTGTTGTGCTGGTTGATAAGAACAATCTGGATTTTGAAAAGCTCACATTAATACTTCATCGTGTTTATGATAAAGATGGGATGAAAGTAGATATATATGTAAGATGCGGCATTTATTATATACCGAAAGACACGGATTTGAGTGTTTCTGATATGTGTGACAGGGCAAAGCTTGCAAAATTATATATACCTAATCAGTATGTACAGCCGTATGCTATATTTAATGAAGACATGAAATATGATTATGAGCAAAGAAGTCTTGCTCTGATTCAGCTGGATGATGCTATAAAAAATAGTGAGATAAAAGTGTTTTATCAGCCTATATATGATGCAAAAACGAAGCAGATATCATCGGCGGAAGCTCTTGTGCGCTGGGTTTCACCAAAAGGCGTAATACTACCGGGTAAATTTATTCCTGCACTTGAAGAAAGCGGGCACATAACAAAGCTTGATACATATGTACATAAAAGTGTCCGTAGATTTATGGAAAATAGATATAAAAACGGAAAAAAGATTGTTCGTGTCGCAGTCAATTTATCAAGAATGGACCTGATGGATGATGAAATCATGGATTTGATTATTGATGATGTAAAAGATGAACACTATTCAAAACAGATGGTTAATTATGAAGTAACTGAGTCGGCATATGCAGATGTTTCCGGTAAAGGTACTAATTTTCTTATGCAGCTTCACGATAACGGTGTAAAGCTTCTTATTGATGATTTCGGAAGTGGTATGTCATCATTCAGCACATTAAGAGATTACGATTTTGATATAATAAAGCTTGATATGGGGTTTGTGCAAAAACTTGGTGAAAATAAAAAATATAATAATATAGTAATGTCAATTATTGAGCTCGCACACAGACTTGATATGAAAGTGGTCGCAGAAGGAGTGGAGACAAAAGAGCAGGCAGACTGTCTTAAAGAATATGGATGCGATTATCTTCAGGGATTTTATTTTTCAAAACCGCTGCCTGAAGAAGAATTCGCAAAACTTCTTGATTAATAATAATTATATTTGATGTGATAATTTTAATGAGTAAAATACATATGTCAGATGAGTAATATAATTTACCATTTGACATATGTATATTTTTTTGTTTATAATGCCAATAGTTAGTTGTAGCTAATACAACTTAGATATGCATAACAATATTATAAATGAAAGGTATTATAATTATAAATGAAAAATATTATAAAAAATCCAATTAAAATTCTTTGGCTTGCAGCGGCATTTATCTCAATGGCACTTGGTGCGATTGGTGTTATTCTGCCGGTATTGCCAACTACGCCGTTTCTTTTACTTGCTTCCTTTTGTTTTGCAAAAGGGTCAGAGCGTTTTCATAAGTGGTTTACAAAAACAAAGCTTTATAAAAAGCATTTGGATAGTTTTGTGAAAAATCGTGCAATGACGCTTAAAACAAAGTTTTGTATATTGATACCTGCATCATGTATGCTTGTTCTTGCAATGATTGCAATGTCGAACATATATGGAAGAGTGTTTATCATATTTCTTATAATATTCAAATATGTATATTTCTTTACAAAGATACAGACAATACCATCTTCAGCAAAAATAGAAACCGAATAGGGCAGAAAAGATTATTTTGTATCAAAATGTGTTGTAAACCATACAAACGAAATGCTGAATATTATACAAAGTCCATTGTTTTTGCTGGAATTATCTGACATGGATATCTTTTCTGACTTTTTCTTCAAGTCTTGCCATAGCATTTTTAAGCATTTCTTTTGTAACTTTGTATGGGTAGTGTGCTACATCTGACATATCCGGTATTCTGTCAGTGCTTTCTTCCCATTGTTCTTTGCTGATTTCGATTTCGTCGAGTGATACAGGAAGAGAAATTGATTTGTTAAGCAGATATATTTTTTCAAATTCTTCGTCTTGTCCATCAACAAGAAGGGCTAAAAGTACGCCGAAACCGACAATCTCACCGTGCAGATGATTTTTTTCGATTACAGGATATGATGTCAGTGCGTAAAATATTGCATGTGCTAGACCACTGTTGTAATCGGGCGTGTAATCCTTTGTCAGGAAAATAGACGCAATGCCTGTGGTTACGACAATGGCAAGTATTACCTGTTCAACTTCATATGTACATAATCCTTTTTTGTGGTCTTCATATGCTTTTGCACCATATTCAAGGAGCGGTTTCTGGCACATAACACTTATAGAAACACCAAGTGCCGTAAAATGTTCAAGACGTTCGTCCCTTGATGAAATACAAGCTTCGTAATATTTGGCGTATGTGTCACCGATACCTGCCCACATATAGCGGACAGGGGCTTTTGCAATGATTTCGGTATCAATAAAAGCGTGCATTGCAGGGCGGACAAAAAAGTTAGGCTTTAAAAAAGTTCCGTCACTATTATACATAATTGAGACAGATGTACAAGCAGCACAATTTGATGCAATTGTAGGAAATGTAAATACAGGTTTGTCATCCGTTATGCATAGGCATTTTACTGTATCAAGTGCTTTGCCGCCGCCTACACCAAATACCATGTCAGCTTTGCTATATAGAGGTAATGCACGAAGTATATCAACAGTTTTGTATGTACAGTCATTTCCATAAAGTTCGACGCCGATAATTTCAAGTGCTGTGTGAGATACAGCTTCTTTAATTTTGTCAAGTGCAGCTGCAAGAGCCTTTTTTCCACCGATTATAAGAACCGTTCTGCCGTATGATTCACAGACGGAAAATATATATTAAAATTCAAATCTGTATAATTGGTGATTTTTTAAAATTGTGTATTTTTGTGTGAATTTAGCCGTATTTTCAGAAAATGTAATATATTACAAAAATTTTATTGTTTCCTATTGTAAAAATAAACATGTGTATGATATTATCAAATTAATTTATATATTGTTTTGGTAAATGATAATTGAATATGAGGTGGTGCGAATGAAAAGAATTAAATCATTTTTTAAAATATTGGGTATGCTTGTTTTATGTGCTTCGTTTACAGGCTGCGGCGTGAATGGCAATATTGATGATTACGCGGTTAATACGGGCTATGGTGATTCCGATACAGTAAAAAGTTCTTCAGGAGTATCAAAAGACAGCATAAAGGTTGGTGTAATTCATCTGTCTGATCCCGCCGAGGGCAGCGGATATACATATACGCATGATATTGGAATTATGGGTATGCAGCAGAATCTCGGATTGTCGGACAGTCAGATTATAAGAAAGATTAATGTTAATGATTCGGACAAGGAGGCTACGAGAAAAGCGATAAAAGAATGTATTGACGAGGGCTGTAACATAATATTTTCAACAAGCTGGGGCTATATGGAGACAACGGCACAGATGGCAGAAGAATATCCTGATGTTTATTTTTCTCACGGCACGGGTTACATGAGCAACGGAAAGAATTTTAACAATTATTTCGGAAGAATATATCAGCCGAGATATCTTAGCGGAATAGTTGCGGGAATGAATACAAAGACGAATAAAATCGGTTATGTTGCCGCAATGGGTTCGGAAAATTCAGAGGTTACGGGTGGAATTGATGCTTTTGCTTTGGGAGTTTATTCTGTGAATCCTTCAGCTCAGATATATGTAAAGGTGACAAACAGTTGGTATGATCCTGAAGCTGAGAAAGCTGCGGCATCTACGCTTCTTGATATGAATTGCGATGTTATAACACAGCATTGTGATACCACATATCCGCAGCTTCTTGCACAGCAGAAAAATGTATATAGTATAGGATACAATTCCGATATGAGTAAAGATGCACCCGATGCCTGCCTTTGCAGCGTTATATGGAACTGGAGTGCATATTATACGGCGGCTGTACAGAGTGTTATTGACGGAACATGGGACGGAAGCAATTATTACGGCGGTATGAATGAAAATATTGTCGGCATAACACAGCTTGCTGATTTCTGCAAATCGGGAACACAGCAAAAGGTTGATGAGGCAAAGAAGGATATTATATCGGGAAAACTCGGAATATTTGACGGAGTTATAGAGACCAATACGGGAACGACAGTCGGAGAGAGCGGAAAAACACTCAAAGATTCGGATATTACGGGAAATATTAACTGGTATTTCAAAACTGTGACATTAGTACAGTAAGAGAATAATGGGAGGAATATAGCATGAATCTTAAAAAGAAAATATTGGCGGTTACAATCATTCCTGTACTTGTTTTGGGTATAGTTTCCATAATCCTTACTGTAACTATGGTAAAAAGTTCTGTTATGGAACAGGTTGAGGAAGCTTTAAAAGGAACCGCATCGTCTACTTTGGCGGCATATGACCAAAATGCGGGAGATTACATTGTAACCACAAGCGGAGATATATGGAAAGGAAGTTACAATGTATCCAAGTCGGAAAATCTAGTTGACAGAATAAAAGAAAATACAGGTATGGACGTTACATTTTTCTACGGAACAAAAAGAGTGATGACATCGGCACTTGACGCAAATGGGGAAAGAATTCTTGGTTCGCCTGCGGGAGATGTCATAACGCAGAAGGTGTTAAATGATGGAGAAGAATATTTTACAAGCCGTGTTTCGCTGGATGGAGTTATGAATTATGGCTATTATATGCCTGTATATCAGAACGGAAGCAATGATGAGATAATCGGAATGGTGTTTGTCGGAACAAACAAGGCGGACAAGGACGCTGTTTTAAACAGAATTATTGCAATGATATGCACCGCTGTTGTCATTGTTATGGCTATATGTATCGGCATAAGCATGAAGATTGCATATTCTATAAGTTCAGATATAAAGAGAAGTGTAGGAATCGTGGAACAGGTTGCGGGAGGCAGTCTTAATATAGACGTTGACAAAAAGCTGTTAAACCGCAAAGATGAAATAGGTGATTTGGCACGAGGCACAGTATCGCTTAGCAATGCGATGAACTCGGTGATTAACGAAATATCGAATAATTCAAAGCTTTTGCTTGAAACTTCTGGTGTTCTCGGCGAGGCGGCGGACAATACCGACAAGACAATGAATGAAGTAAGTGCAACCGTTAATCAGATGGTTGAAAATTCATCAATACAGTCAGCTAATTCCAAAGCTGCGTTTGACCATATGAAGATTATGGAAAACAACATCAGCGAGACTACATCAGAGGCAGCTCTTCTTAACGAATCAGCCGTGTCTATGCAGAAGTCAGGAACAAAGGTTTCTGAGACGCTTTTTAAATTGTGCAATATCAATGATAATGTAAAAGATATAATTGAAGAAGTAAAAGAGCAGACAAACCGCACAAATGAGTCTGTAAACAAAATTAATTCGGCAATCTCATTTATTTCGGCGGTTGCTGAAGAGACTAATCTTTTGAGCCTTAATGCGTCTATAGAGGCGGCAAGAGCAGGTGAAGCCGGAAAAGGCTTTGCTGTTGTTGCACAGCAGATAAAGAAGCTCGCGGAGCAGTCTAATGATTCAAGTAAGCAGATTGACGATATAACAAAGGTTCTTATGCAGGATTCGTATAAATCTGTCGAGATTATGCAGAAAATGCAGGATATAGTTATAAGTCAGAGCGAAAGCATGGAAGAGACCCGTATTATTGTGGGACAGGTGCTTAATGATATACGCAGTTCAAAGGACAGCATAGAATTAATAATGAACAGTACGGTTAAACTTGAAGGTTCAAGAAATAAGGTGTCTGGTGCCGTTGAAGAACTTGCAGAAATTGCGGGACAAAATATGGAAAGCACTCAGAGAACATTTGAGGAGACGCAGAAGGTTACAGATACGTTCAAGGAAGTGTATTCAGGAGCCGTCAAGCTTAGGGAGATTGCTGACAAGCTAGCTGAGAGTGTGTCATATTTTAAGATGTAATAAAAACTGCTTACAGTTCATAAGGCAGATTATTATAGTGATACGTTATTATATTGAAATTAAAACTTTAAATTAATAATATTAAAAATTAATATAAGATATGTTGCATTTTCTCATATCAGGTGTTAGTATAATTAACTGCTGCGTAGATTTGGCGTGATTTAAAGGCCGGATTACGTGCAAAAACTAAAGTTAATTATACCTGATATGAGGAAATTTTTTATGAGTGGAATAAAAACAGAAAATACGTCCTGTGGAATGGATATGACAAGCGGTTCTTTGTGGAAAAAGATAGTTCTTTTCAGTATACCGCTTATGATGTCGCAGGTTCTTGAGGTTCTTTTTAATATGTCCGATGTGGCAGTTGTCGGTAAATTTGCAAGCTATGAGGCACTTGGAGCGGTTGGTTCGACTACAATTTTAGTGACGCTTTTTACAGGATTTCTTATAGGAATGGGTTGTGGTGTCAATGTTATAGTGGCAAGGCAGCTTGGTGCAAGACAGCACAAAGATTTGAAAGATACAATTCAAACAGCATTTATTCTGTGCCTGATTGTTGGAATTATTGTAAGCATTATATGTATTTCATGTGCACATTTATTGCTGAATCTATTAAATACAAAAGAAGAACTTATAGACGGTGCGATGCTTTATTTCAGAATATATGCACTTGGTATGCCTGCCATGGCGGTATACAACTTTGGTAATGCTGTTATGAGTGCTGGAGGAGATACAAAGCGTCCGTTACTCTATCTTTTTATAGCAGGAATAGTAAATGTATGCCTTAATCTTATATTTGTTATCGGATTTCGTCTGGCAGAACAGGGTGTAGCAATGGCAAGTATTATTTCACAGTATATTTCAGCAACACTTATTATGACTAATCTTCTGCGAAGAAATGATGTGTGCAAGCTTCGTCTTTCGCAGGTAAGAATAAACAAGAATGCAGCGAAAGCGATTCTTATGCTTGGAATCCCGGCAGGAATCCAGAACGCAATATTTGCGATTGCAAACCTTTTTATCCAGACAGGTGTGAATTCATTTGATTCTGTTATGGTTTCGGGCAATTCCGCAGCTGCCAATTTTGATGCACTTATATATAATGTAATGTCAGCGTTTTATACAGCGTGTTCAAGTTTTATGGGGCAGAACATGGGTGCCGGAAATAAAAAGAGAATGCTTCACAGCTATTTTATAAGCATTGCATATTCATTTTGTGCGGCAGGAATTCTTGGAACTGTACTTTTTGTGTTTGGACGCCAGTTGTTGTCGTTGTTTACTAGTGAGCCGGCTGTTATAGACGCCGGGATGGCAAGAATAAAGATTATGGCTTTTTCGTATGCGGTATCTGCATTTATGGATGCATCAATTGCTGCATCGAGGGGTATAGGAAAGAGTGTTGGACCTACAATTATTGTTATAAGCGGTTCGTGTGTATTCAGGGTTGCATGGGTATATACAATATTTGCATATTTTCATTCTATACCTTCATTGTACCTTGTTTATGTATTTTCGTGGACAATTACAGCTATAGCAGAAATAGCATATTTTGCATACAGTTTCAAACATTTGAATGTAAGAGGAAGATATTAGTAAAAATCCGACACAGGTATTTGTAAAAAATTAACAAAAAAATATAATAATCGGTAAAATTCATTGACATATTTATGATATAAGTATATTATTTATACATACTTTAATAAAACACATACGCAAAAGTCTTTTCTTATGGGTATTTTTAGTTATTAGTTCACTGCGTGTTTTATTAATGGTAAGCGTGATAATGAAAGGAAGTGTGTGGTAAAAAATATAATTTAGTAAAATGTTCGGAGGGTTTTATGCGATTTAACAAATTATTTAGAAAGGTATTTGCGGCAGTTTCTGCGGTTACTTTGATTGTATCGGGGATGCCTGTAGGATTAGGTGTTACGGCATTTGCAGCAGATACACAGACACGAAAAATTACGTATTCGTTTTCAGCGAATTCAAGTAAGAAAGCACCTGCAGCAGGGGAAATTCTTGATGGAACAGCCGGAGAGTCCGGCGGCATTTTGTATGTGTCACAGGATGCGGGAAACAGTGGCGTTACATATGATAGTGACAAACTTCGTTTCAGACAGGGAAGCGTATTATATCTCCCGGTAAAAGATGACACAACAAAAGTAAAATATGAGCAGTTATGTTCAAATGCTGCAACTGACAGACCTGTATATATCGGCAGTGCTGACAGCGGATATTCTGTTCAGATGAAGACAACAACACAGTCTGTAACAGTGGATGATATTACGGGTTATATTGTTGAAAAAGAAGGGCAGAAGTATCTTCCTGTTATATCAGGCGGAGATGTTAAGATCAGAACAATGGCTTTGACAGAATATAATCCGATTATAAATGTCACAGTTACAGGTACAGTGGCAAATGCAGCAGAAAATGGAATTACAGAGATTAAGTTTGACAGTCTTACAGACAGTTCTGCAAAGACGGTTACTGCACAGGTTGACAGCAACGGCAAGTATTCCGTTGTATTAAAGAGAGTAAACGGCAGTGCCAAGTACGAAGTATCAATAAGTGCTGTAGGATTTAAGATTAATGATACCGATAACGGCAATATTCTCGAACTTACAGGTGAAAATGCTACGGCTGTTAAAGACTTTGAAGCAGTTGCCGATGCAGTTGCAACAGTTTCAGGAAGTATTATGGGAATTCCGGCAGATGCTGTAAAAGGAACAGTTTCAGTTAAATTTGTACCTGATAATTCAAAGCTTTCAACGATTGCTGTTGATGTAAAAGCACAGACAGACGGTTCTTACAGTTTTTCAAATGTAAGTATTAATTCGAGCTCAAATTATTCAGTAGTATTAGGCGGCGTTGACGATTATGAAGTTACAGAAAAGTTAAACAAGGCAGCAGGAGATTATACAGATGTACAAATCGCTGCAACACAGAGAGTAAAGGTTAATGTTTCAGGTAAGTTCGTAACCTCAGATGACAAAGCTTCAGATGTTACAAAGATTACATTTACAAACAAATCTGACAGTAACTATTCTTATTCATTTGATGTAACAGGTGACGGATACAAAGCACAGTTAAGAGCAGGCGAGTACGATACATCAGTTGTATCTGAAAAGTATACTGCATATGACCATGTAAGTGTCGGCAGTTCAGATGTTTTGAATGATGTTTATCTTGAAACAGAAGCAGATACATCACCTGTTAAATATCAATCTGAAGTAAAAGTGGGTAAGGGCCAGCAGTTTGAGACTATAACAGATGCAGTTAAGTATATAGGCAGAATGGCAAGAACAACAGAGAGAGTAACAATTACTCTTACAGATGCTTTATACAGAGAGCAGGTTATGGTTGATACTCCTTATGTTACTATTTCAAGTGAAGCAGGCTCAACAATAACATGGTATTACGGTTCGGGTTATACTTATTACAGTGCAGATATGAATGGTTATTACAGTGAAGCAAGAGCTGTTGATAAGTATGAAAAAGGCGTTGCAATTGGAATGGGAACAGGCCACTGGGGAGCAACAGTTAATGTACTTCCTACAGCTACAGCTTTCCGTTCAGAAGGTGTTATATATGAAAGTTCATTTAACAGATATATGACAACAGAAGAAGTTGAGGATGGCGTAGGCAAAGGTGGAGATAACTCTAAGGTTGACCGTTCTAAAGCAACAGATGCCGATATCAAACTTTATAAAAATAAGGAAAGAGCTTGTGTTATTTTCATTGAAGCAGACCAGAGCGAATTCAAGGACTGCCAGTTCTTAAGCTCACAGGATACAATGTTTACAGGAAATAATACAGAGCATACATATTTTAAGAATTGTGTCATCGAAGGTACAACAGATTATATCTGCGGTGACGGTAGTGCGGTATTCGATGGCTGTACATTAAGCATGTATGGATATGGTGACAAAGCGGCTTCAGGAAGTATCATTGTTGCGTCAAAGGCACTTTCACAGTTAGGTTATCTTTTCAACAACTGTAAAGTTGTAAAGACTTCTTATCCGGGAATTAACAACGGTATAACAAAGACATATTTTGCAAGACCATGGAGAGCAGATTCAAAGGTTGTATTTTTAAATACAGAAGTTGAAGATGCTAATACTATCGCTCCTGCAGGATTTACTTCAATGAGTAATGTAACACCTGCAAAGGCTAAGTATTATGAATATAATACACATCTTGCAGACGGAACAAAGGTAAGCACTTCAAGCAGAGCTGCAGGCGTTAATAAGATGACTGATGAAGAAGCATCAGCAGTAAAACTTGAAGATTACTTTGAGGGTTGGACACCTGCATACTATACATCAGGAGATGTTAAGCCGGAACCGGTTGCAGCAGACTACACAGCAGTAGATGAAGCTATCAAAGCTGCGGAAGCCCTCAACAAAGATGATTATGAGGATTTCTCAGCAGTAACAAAGGCAATCGAAGCAGTAGACAGAACACTTACATCAGAAGAACAGGCAAAGGTAGATGCAATGGCAAAGGCAATAACAGATGCAATTAATGGTCTTGTTAAAAAGCAGCCTGTTGTTGCAGCAGACTACACAGCAGTAGATGAAGCTATCAAAGCTGCGGAAGCTCTCAACAAAGATGATTATGAGGATTTCTCAGCAGTAACAAAAGCAATCGAAGCGGTAGACAGAACACTTACGTCAGAAGACCAGGCAAAGGTAGATGCAATGGCAAAGGCAATAACAGATGCAATCAACGGGCTTGTTAAAAAGCAGCCTGTTGTTGAACCTGATGATCCGGGTAAGACAGACATCAAAGTTGACATTGATAGAAATGAAGATGCTGCTGATTTCAAGGATATTGCATCAGTAGGTGACGTAAAGGTTAAAGATGAAGAAGGCAAAGACCTTACAGTAAGTGAAATTAAGTTAAATGTTGAAAAAATAGCAGCTTCAACATCTGAAAAGATTGATGCGGCTATTGCTGAAAAGAATATCAAGGGATTCGATTCAAAGAATGCAGATTATTATGATATTTCACTCAAAACAACAGACGGAAAAGTTGTTAAGCTTTCAAGCGGTAAGATTAAGATTACTATGTCATACAAGAAAGGAATCAATGCAGCAGATTACAATCTGTATGTATTCCATATGAATAACAACGGAGTTCTTGAAAGTGTAGCAGTTACAGCGGATGAAAATGGTTTCTCATTCGAGGCAGAGTCATTCAGCCCATATGCTGTTGTATACGCAGTAAAGGATTCGGGAAGCGATATAACACCGTCAACACCTGAAAATCCAGGAAATGATGAGACACCGGGTACAGCAGAGACACCAGGTACAACAGAGACACCGGATTCATCAGTTTCAACAGGTGACAGCTTAGGTATGTTCATGTATATGATAATTCTTGCTGCTGCATTGGCAGGAATGGCAGGAGTAGCCGTATACGACAGAAAAAGAGCAAAATAAAAACTGTTTGTAAAAACAGGTAATAAAAACGCAAAATAACAGCACGCTATTGACAGCGTGCTGTTATTTTTGTAATATATTAGAAAATCTAAAAGAAACTATTTATCAAATTTTATGAAAAGGAATGAGCATATGTTTGGAGAAACA
>ERZ773224.1202-NODE-1202-length-33129-cov-11.473060_pt1 | contig 33129 bp, 20 predicted proteins | sample MGYA00580526_ERZ773224 | MGnify/ENA primary metagenome ERZ773224 (study PRJEB29015, sample SAMEA2737743) | human gut metagenome | biome: human gut; feature: human-associated habitat; material: faeces | place: China | collected 2012 ... | reverse complement strand
CTTGTCGCGTATGCGACAAGCCCTTTTTCTGTAGGGGCCGTCCCGGAGGGCGGCCCGCTCATGCCAATGGGTCACGGGAGTTTTACATATACCCAACGGGTTCGTGAATAGGATTCCCACAACGGGCCGCCCTTTGGGACGGCCCCTACGAACCACGAGCCACGAACCACTAACTACGAATCTCCAATGCCCCTACAATATCCTGGATGTGTTCGATGCCTTCGTCCTTACAATACTGGTCCAGGCCTTCGGCGATGGTTTCTACGGCTCTGGGGTCCACGAAGTTATGGGCCCCGACGGCGACGGCGCTGGCACCGGCCAGCATAAATTCGACGGCGTCCTGCCAGGTCGTGATGCCGCCCAGGCCGAGGATGGGGATGGATACGGCCTGAGCCGTCTGCCATACCATGCGCAGGGCAATGGGTTTCACAGCCGGGCCGGACAGGCCGCCTGTGATGTTGCCCAACAGGGGGCGGCGGCTCTTGATGTCGATGGCCATGCCCGTCAGGGTATTGATGAGCGATACGGCGTCGGCACCAGCCGCTTCGACGGCTTTAGCCATGACCGTAATATCCGTGACGTTCGGCGACAACTTGACGATGACCGGTTTCTTCGTATGGTCCTTGACGCTGCGCGTGACTGCAGCGGCCGCTTCCGGCTGGGTCCCGAAGACGATGCCCCCTTCTTTGACATTGGGGCAGGAAATATTGACTTCCAGGGCAGCCACACCATCGACGTCGAGCTGGGCTGCCAATTCGCCGTACTCTTCGGCAGTACCGGCCGAAATATTGACGATGAGCGGCGTCTGGCAGGCCTTACGGACCTTGGGCAGGATGTCCCGCTTAAAGACTGCTACGCCCGGATTTTCCAGGCCGATGCAGTTGAGCATCCCTGCCGGCGTTTCGGCGACGCGGACACCGGGATTTCCCGGCCGCGGCAGCGGCGTGATGCCTTTGGAAATGATGGCCCCGACGTGGTCGAGGTCGAGAAAATCACTGTATTCTACGCCGAACCCAAAGGTTCCCGAGGCTCCCATGACCGGTGTCTTCATGGAAATCCCGGCGAATTGGACGGCAATCCGTTCGCTGATCATGCAAAGACCTCCTTCGCGTCAAAAACAGGACCGTCGGCACAGACTTTATAGCGCCTGCCGTCGAGCTGGCTTTCAAAGGTGCAGCCCAGGCAGACGCCGATGCCGCAGGCCATCCGTTTTTCCATAGATACTTCACAGGCGATGCCGGCCTTGGCCGAAGCCTGGGCAATGGTCTTCATCATGACCGTCGGGCCGCAGACCGATACGCGGTCGATGGGCTGATCGGCAAAAATCTGCGGCAGCGCATCGACGGCAAAGCCTTTGATGCCCTGCGAGCCGTCGTCAGTCGTCACGTAGATCCGGCCGGCATAGGGTTCAAAGAACTTCGTCCAGAACGTTTCGGCTGCCGTCTTTCCGGCGACGAGCACGACGGGATGGTCCAGGCGCTTGGCCAAGAAGATGAGCGGTGCCAGGCCGACGCCGCCGCCAGCCAGCAGGACCTTGCCCGGTGTCGTCGTAAAGACGCCTTCCCCTAACGGGCCTTCGACGCTGAGTGCATCGCCCTGGCGCAAGGTCTTCATTTCGGCCGTACCGACGCCGACCAGGCGGTAAATAATAGTCACATTGCCCGATTCCGTATCGGCATCGACGATGCCGAAAGGACGGCGTAAAAAGGTCTGTCCCCCATCGCGGTGAACATTGACAAACTGACCGGGCCGCGCTTCTCTTGCGATTTGCGGCGCATGGAATACCATTTTCCAGACTTCGGGAATAATGGCTTCATTCTCGACGATAGTCGCCATTTCCAAGAATTTTTTCACCCTCTGATCATCCTTCCTCTGTTTGCAATAAGTCGTCTTTATTGTACCACAGAACTGCCGATTTTCGTAGCCGCGATTATAACTGCCGCTTCTTGCCGATTTCCTGGCGCATCTTCTTTATATTGTCCCGGAAAAGGCCTTCTTCCTGCATGGCGATCCGCGTATAGAGGACGTCGCCGATGGCCATGTGGATCAGGCGCGATGCCCCGGCTTCCGACGTATACTGGACTTCACGGCCCATGCCGCACAGGCAGACATCGGCTTCTCCGGACAAAGGCGACTGGCCGTGGCTGGTGATGACGATGACCTTGCCGCCGGCCACCTTGGCAGCCCGGACGGACTGGAGCAGTTCCTTCGTCGCCCCGCTGTGGGACACGGCCAGGACGACATCTGCTGGCGTCATGAGCGCCGCTGCCGTCACCTGCATATGGGAATCGGCATATTCCCGGATGGCCAGGCCCAGGCGCAGGAACCGCGTGGCCATATCCATGCAAACCGTCGCCGAATTGCCGAAGCCAAAGACATAAATCCGCCGGGCCTTCAAGATGAGCCGGGCCGCTTCATCGACGGCATCATAATCGAGGAGGCTCAGCGTATCCTGCAAACCTTCGGCGATATTGGCAAAAACCTTGGACGCCACCTGGCGGCCCGTATCGCCGGCCTGGATATCGTGGAAGTCCTTCTGCGGCGCTGCCGACAAATCGGCGGCCAGCATGAGCTTCAATTCCTTCAACCCGCTGCAGCCCAATTTCTTGCAAAACCGGGAAATGGTGATTTCCGAACTCTGCGCATGAACGGCCAGGTCCGCTACGGTCTCTTCCATGACCTCGCCGGGATGATCGACAATATAATCGGCAATACGGCGCTCTGACTTGGTCAGACCGCCGTATGCACTGCGCAGGACAGGAAATACCTGGAGCTTCATTTCTTCCATCGTCTTCCCTCCTACTTTCATATTCACTTTTATTTTAGCCTACAAAGAGATTCAAAACAAGTACACCAGCTAAACCCATGACGGCGATAATCGTTTCCAAGGCGCACCACGTGCGGACGGTCTGTTTGACCGTCAGGCCGAAAAATTCCTTGAACAGCCAGAAACCAGGGTCATTCGGCGGGCTGAAGATGAGCGAACCGGCGCCCGTAGCCAGGACCATCAGTTCCGGATTGGCACCGGTGACGGCGCAGATAGGGGCAGCAATACCGCCAGCCGTCAGGGCTGCTACCGTAGCCGAACCGCAGGCCGTGCGGATGACGGCAGCGACCAGCCAGGCCAGGAGCAGCGGCGACAAATCCGAACCGGCGACGAGGTTGCCGATGTACGTGCCGACACCGCTGTCGATGAGGACCTGTTTCAAGGCACCGCCACCGCCGACGATGAGCAAGATCATGGCAATGGTCAGGACGGCATCCTGGACGGTCTTCATGACATCTTCCATGGATTTGCCCCGGCCCAGGCCGAAGGTATAGATAGCGATGGCGACGGAAATGGTCAGGGCAATGTCCGGCTGACCGAAGAAGGTCAGGATATGGCGGGCCGGGACATCGGCACCCATGGTCAATTTGGCAATAGCCGAAGCAGCCATGAGGATGACCGGGACCAGCGCCGTGAAGACGGAAATACCAAAGCCAGGCATTTCGTCGTCCTTAAAGATTTTCGGGTTGTACATGCCCTTGGGGATTTCCGGATTGATGTCCCGCGTCAGCGTGCAGTACAGCGGGCCGGCGACGATGGCCGTCGGGATGGCGATGATGGCACCATAGACCAGGGTCGTGCCGATATCGGCATTATAAATGATGGAAATCGCTGTCGGGCCCGGATGAGGCGGCAGGAAGCCGTGCGTGACCGACAAGGCCGCAGCCATGGGGATACCGACTTCCAGCAGGGGAATCTTGGCTTCCGCCGCAATGGTGAAGACCAAGGGGATGAGCAGGACGAAGCCGATTTCATAGAACAAGGCGATACCGACGATGAAGCCCGTCAGGCAGACGGCCCATTTGACCTTTTCCCGGCCGAAGACGTTGATCAGTGTCGTCGCAATGCGCTGGGCACCGCCGCTTTCAGCCATGAGCTTGCCCAGCATAGCACCGAAGGAAACGACGATGGCCAGGCCGCCGAGGGTCCCGCCCAGCCCTTTTTCAATGGTCGGGATGAGCTTGTCGATAGGCATGCCTTCGGCCAGGCCGACGGCACCGGCGACGAGGAGCAAGGCCAGGAAACTGTTGAGCTTGACTTTGACGATGAGGAAAAATAAGACGAGAATGCCAATAGCGAGTATGACGAGTGGCATAATGAGAAACCTCCTTTATTTTGTATAATGTTCATGCCAATGGTGATGGAAGGTGCCGGCCTTATCGACGCGCTGGAACGTATGGGCGCCGAAATAGTCGCGCAGGGCCTGGATGAGGTTGGCTCCGACCTGAGGGCTGCTGTAGGCGTCGAGGTATTGGAGCGAAGCCGAGAAGGCCGGAATGGGAAGGCCGTTGGCAATGGCCAGGCCGATGATCTGCCGCAGGGCGCCCTGGTTGGCATTGATTTTAGCCAGGAAGAAATCGTCGAACAAGAGATTATCCAGCTCCGGATTCTTATCATAGGCTTCGGTGATCTTGGTCAGAAATTCGGCCTGGATGATGCAGCCGGCCCGGAAAATGGAAGCGATGGCGCCGTAATCGAGGTGCCAGTCATACGTTTCCGAAGCACTCTTGTAGAGGGAAAAGCCCTGGGCATAGGCGACGATCTTGGCCGCATACAGGCTCTGGCGGACGGCTTCGACGAAGTCCGGGCCGCTCTGGGCCGTCAGGGCCGGCTTGGCAATGACATCCTGTGCTTTGGCACGGCCTGGCGCGTTGGACATGACGCGGGCATTGCAGGCTGCCGTAATCATGGAAATATCGACACCCTGTTTCATCGATTCGATGCTCGTCCAGCGGCCGGTCCCCTTCTGACCGGCGGCGTCGACGATCTTATCCAGGACCTGTCCGCCTGCTTCGTCGTCTTCGGCGAAAATATCCGCGGCGATACCGATGAGGAAGCTCTTCAGTTCGCCCTGGTTCCATTCATGGAAAATCTTAGAAATGGCGGCGTTATCGTAACCGCCGACGTGTTTGAGCAATAAATAAGCTTCGGCGATGAGCTGCATATCGGCGTATTCGATGCCGTTGTGGACCATCTTGACGTAATGGCCGGCGCCGTCTTCGCCGATGTAAGTGCAGCACGGCTTGCCATCAGCCGCTTTGGCCGCAATGGCTTCGTAAATGGGCTGGATTTCAGGATACGTTTCCTTATTGCCGCCCGGCATGATGGCCGGACCGCGGCGGGCGCCCGTTTCCCCGCCCGAAATGCCCATGCCATAGAAATGGATGCCGTCTTCTTTGCAGCGGTCGTAGCGGCGGCGCGTATCGCCGAAATAGGAGTTACCACCGTCGATGATGATGTCACCTGTATCCAGGAGGGGCAGCAGCTGGTCGAGCATGCTGTCCACAGGCGCACCGGCCATGATCATGAGCATGATTTTGCGCGGCCGTTTCAGGGAAGCCAGGAAATCCTTCAGCTCGAAGTAGCCCGTAATCTTGTCATGGGGCCGTTCCTTGAGGAACTGTTCCGTCAGATCCGGCGTATAGTTGTAGACCGAAACGTCGTAGCCGTGGTCGGCCATGTTCAGGGCCAGGTTACTGCCCATGACGGCCATGCCGACGACGCCAATATCGTGAAGTGCCATAGGTATCTCTCCTTTTCACTGGAAATTATAATTTCTGTTGGTATGCCGTAATGTCGGCAAATTCTCCCTGCAAGTTATGGTAGAGCCGGACGAAGATGTCGTATAGCTGCTGGTAGACGGCTACGTTTTCTTCGATAGGCGTATAGATTTTCCTGGCGTGGACCAAGTCGGCCGTATCGGCGATGCTCTTCAATTTGCCGCTGGAAATGAATCCCAGCACGGCCGCCCCGAAAGCAGCGCCTTCACTGTTGTCCGGCAGGGTGATGGGCTGATTGAGGACGTCCGATAAAATCTGGAGCCACAGTTTCGACTTGGTGAAGCTGCCGCTGACGCGGATGTCCTTGACGTCGCCAAATTCCTTGAGAGCTGCCATGACGCTGTTCAGGCTGTAGCAGATGCCTTCCATGACGGCGCGGATCATGTGGGACCGGCTGTGATTGAGGGAAAAGCCGAAGAACATGCCCCGCAGTTCCGAGTTCCAGTACGGCGCCCGTTCGCCCGTAAAATACGGCAGGCAGATGAGACCATCGGCGCCGGCATCGACGTGTTCTGCCTTCATGGTCATCAAGTCATAGGGGTCGATGTCCAGCGTTTCCAGGGCACTGCCGCCGTAATGGCAGATTTTGTCGCGGACCCAGCGCAGGATCATGCCGCCGTTGTTGATGGCACCGCCGGCAACCCACATGTCGTCGGTCAGGTTATAGCACCACGTGCGCATCTGCGGGTCCGTCTTGGGCTGGCGGGTCAGCATGCGCAGGGCGCCGCTGGTCCCGATGGTCCCGCTGAGCTGGCCCGGTTCGACGGCACCGATGCCGACGTTGACCAGGACGCCATCCGTAGCGCCGATGACGACGGAAAGGCCGGCCGGCAGGCGCAAAATCTTGGCAGCGTCTTCACACAAACCCTGGCTGTACGTCGTCGATACGACAGGCGGCAGCTGGTCTTTAGTGACACCGGCATAGGCCAGGATTTCATCATCCCAATCCAAGGTCCGTTCGTTGTACATGCCGCTCGTGCTGGCTGCGGACTTGTCGATGACCCATTGGCCCGTCAAGTGATAGAACAAATAATCTTTCAATGATCCGACATAGCGCATCTGGCGGAAGAGTTCTGGCTGGTTCTGGCGCAGCCAGATGATCTTGGCCAGGGGATAGCAGGCGTGGATGGGGCAGCCCGTCCGTTCATAGAAAGACCGGCACAAGCCTTCGTCTTTCTTCATTTCCCGGACAATAGACGCGCTGCGGCTGTCAGCCCAGGTCTGCATGTCCATGAGGGGTTCTTTGCCTTCGTCGAGGCCGGCGAAACTGTGCATGACCGTGCTCAGGGCGATGCCGGCCAGCTCCTTGTTCTTATAGCGAAGCTGAGCGGCCGTCTTGCTGATGACTTCCTGGACAGCTTCCAGGATCTGGAGCGGGCTTTCTTCGGCCCAGTCCGGATGGGGTGTCAACAAAGGATAAAAAGCTTCCGACGAGCAGACATTGGTCCCGTCTTCCGTATAAGCAATGGCCCGGACGCCAGTCGTACCGACGTCGACGCCGATCCACACTTCCTGGTTCGCCGAATCCATAGGCGTAATGGTATTCATGAGTCATACTCCCTTTCACGTATTTGGCTAAGGAATCTTCTTAATGACTTTATGATACCATTTCCATGGACTATATGCAATAAAAACATCATTTTAAATTTTATATTTTGATACTTTTATATCATAAAAATAGGCTACGCTATGCGTATAAGGAAAAATCAGCCGTTAGCGGTTAGCGGCTGGTTTTGCGAACCACGAACAGCGGCCTGCGTATTTGCTTTTTTGCCCTTTCTGTGCTATAGTATTTTTGCAAAAGATTATTGTATGAAGGCTTCTGTCATCATACATTTTTCTTTATTTTTAGTGTTTGAAGTTTGACGTATGGAGTTTGACGTAAGGGCCTTTTAATTTAATCCCATCTACATCAAACATCAAACTTTTAACTTCAAACTGATAATAGCTGTCTTATTAGTTATGACAACTAATATCATGTAATCATGATATTTACAGGAGGGATTCCCATGAAAGTTATCTTATTGAATGGCAGCCGCCGCGAAAAAGGCTGCACCTATACAGCACTGTCTGTCGTCGCCGATACGCTCAAAGAAAACGGCATCGATGCAGAAATCGTCCATGCCCTTCCCGATGACGCCATCGTCGACGCTGTCGCCGAAAAAATGAAAACCGCCGACGGCCTGGTCATCGGCTCGCCGGTCTACTGGGCTTCGCCGTCTGGTGAAATCATCTCCTTCATGGATAAACTGGCTGGTAAAGCCGGTGCTGCCCTGACCCATAAAGTCGGCGCTACCGTCACCTCGGCCCGCCGTGCCGGCACGACAGCCACGCTGGACGTCCTCAACAAATACTTGTCCTACCATCAGATGGTCAGCGTCGCTTCCAACTACTGGCCCATGGTCCACGGCAATACGCCGGAGGACGTCAAGAAAGATGAAGAAGGCCTGCAGATCATGCGGACCCTCGGCCGCAACATGGCCTGGATCCTGAAATGCATCGAAGCCGGCAAAAAAGCAGGCATCGAAGCCCCGGCAACAGAAGCCAAGATCATGACCAACTTCATCCGCTAAGGACTCGTAGGGATAAGAAATCGTAGGGGCCGTCCCAAAGGGCGGCCTGCTCTCGTAACCCACTGGCTCTCCTCATAGGAGAGCTGTCAGCGATGCTGACTGAGAGGTTGCTTTTCATAGTTGTTGGCATGAAGTTACTACAAACTGCAAACTTAATACTCGAAAAAGAGGCTGTCACACAAAGACAGCCTCTTTTTCACTCAGAAATTTGTTGTATTTACTACAGCTTTTTCCTCTTATAATGGTATAATAGAAGGCGTACAACTTTGAAAGGGAGTTCCGTTTATGTATCCTATTAATCTCGATCTCACCGGCCAGGCCTGTCTGGTCCTCGGCGGCGGCAGCGTCGCCGAACGCAAGGTCCGGCGTCTCCTCGATGAAGGGGCCGTCGTAACGGTCATTGCACCGGCCTTGACACCAGCTTTGCAGATTCTGGCCGAAGAACATCAACTGTCCTGGCAAAGGCGGACCTATCAGCCTGGCGATGAAACCACCTTCTTCCTCATCATCTGCGCCACCGATGACGAGGCCGTCAGCCAAGCCGTTTCAGCTGCTGCCAAAGCCCAGGGGAAACTGCTCAATGTCTGTGACGTCCCGGACCTGTGCAACTTCACCCTGCCCTCCATCGTCCGCCAGGGCGACCTGCAGCTCACCATCTCCACCAACGGCAAGGCGCCGGCCTTTTCGCGCTGGCTCCGGAAGCACTTGGAACAGCACTTCGACGAACGCTATGGCCGCTGGATGGCTGAACTGGCCGCTATCCGCAAAGAGGGCCAGGCCCTCCTCGCGACCAGCCGGGCCCGCCAGGCCTTCTGGCGCCAGGCCCTGACCGATGACGTCATGGACCTGGTAGAAAACAACGAAATCGACGCCGCCAGCTCCCTCCTCCGGAAGCGGCTGGCCGCCTGGGAAAGGAAAAACCATGAAACGTAATCTGACTATCGGTACGCGGCGCAGCCAGTTGGCCCTGTGGCAGGCCAACTACGTCGCCGAAGCCCTGCGCCGGCACGACCCGGAACTGACCGTCCAGCTCCAGCACATCGTCACGCAAGGCGACAAAATCCTCGATGTCCCTTTGGCCCGCATCGGCGGCAAAGGTCTGTTCACGACAGAACTGGAACAACGCCTCCTGGACGGCACCATCGACTTGGCCGTTCACAGTCTGAAAGACTTGCCGGCTGCCATTCCTGACGGCCTCTGCCTGGCAGCCATTACAGCCCGTCACCACGTCCACGACGCCTTTGTATCCAATAAATATGCTTCTCTATCCGCCCTGCCGGCCGGCGCCTGCATCGGCACATCGAGCCTGCGCCGCAAAGCCCAGCTGCTCCACGCCCGTCCCGACCTGGTCGTCGCCGACCTGCGGGGCAACGTTGACACGCGCCTGAAGAAGCTTGACGACGGCCAATACGATGCCATCATCTTAGCCGAAGCGGGCCTGCACCGCTTGGGACGGGCCGACCGCATCACGCAACTCCTGCCCGTCGATATGATGATTCCTGCCGTCGGGCAAGGGGCTTTAGCTATCGAGACCCGCGCTGACGATGACTCATTGAAACAGGCCCTATCTTTCCTCAATGACAGTGTCACAGCCGCTGCGACGACAGCCGAACGGACCTTCCTGGCCGCCATCAACGGCAGCTGCCAAGTCCCGGTCGGGGTCTATGGCACCGTCCAGGACGGACGCTTGACCTTACAGAGCATCATTGCCGCCCCTGACGGCAGCCAGGTCTATCGCACGACGACATGCGGCTCCGTCACGGACAGCGCCGCCATTGGCCACCAAGCGGCCTGTACGCTTCTCGATGACGGTGGACGCCGCATCCTCGCCGATTTAGGCATTACGCTGACCTATGAAGGAGGTTCTCTATGAACGGTATGGTTTATCTCACCGGCGCCGGTCCCGGCGACTATCGGCTTCTCACCCTGCGGGGCCGGGAAGTTCTGGAACGGGCCGACGTCGTCATCTACGACTATCTGGCGGACCCGCGCCTTTTAGAATTTGCTCCGCCAACAGCAGAAAAAATATATGTCGGCAAAAAAGCAGCTGACCACACTTTATCCCAAGATAAAATCATCGACCTGCTCATTGCCAAAGCCAAAGAAGGCAAGATTGTCGTCCGTCTCAAAGGCGGCGACCCCTTCGTCTTCGGCCGCGGCGGCGAAGAAAGCCGGGCGCTCCACGATGCGGGCCTGCCCTTTGAAATCATCCCAGGCGTCACGTCGGCCATCGGCGCCCCGGCCTATGCCGGTATCCCCGTGACCGACCGGACGGCGGCTTCGTCCTTTGCCGTCGTCACAGGTCACGAAGACCCGACCAAAGGCCAGTCATCGATTCACTGGGACAAACTGGCAACGGCCGTCGATACGCTGGTCTTCCTCATGGGCGTCCACAACCTGCCATCCATCACCCAGCAGCTCGTCGCCCACGGCCGGCCTGCAACGACGCCGGCAGCCCTGGTCCGCTGGGGCACCAAGGCCGACCAGGAAACGCTGGTGGCTACGGTCGGAGATATCGCCGAAAAAGCGGCGGCCTGCCATTTCAAGGCACCGGCCGTCTTCATCGTCGGCGACGTCGTCGCCCTGCGGCCGTCCATGCAGTGGTTCGACACGAAGCCCCTCTTCGGCCTGACCATCGCCGTCACCCGGACCCACGCCCAGGCACCGGACCTGACACATCGCCTGGAAGAACTGGGTGCCCGCTGCCTGGAAGTGCCGACCATCCGCATCACGCCGCCGACAGACGGCTACCAGGCACTGGATACTGCCATAGCGGACCTGGAACATTACGACTGGGTCATCTTCACCAGCACCAACGGCGTCGATGCCTTTTTCCGCCGTCTCCAGCATCACGGCCGCGACAGCCGTGCCCTGGGCCGGGCTAAGCTAGCCGCTATCGGCAGTGCCACGGCCAAGGCCCTGACAGCTTACGGCCTCCAGGCCGACGTCGTCCCCGGCGCCTACTGTGCCGAAGACCTGGCCGCCGCCCTGGAGCCGCACCTTTCCGGCAAAGAACGCATCCTCATCCCCAGGGCCAAAGAAGCCCGATCGGTCCTGCCCGATACACTGCGCCGCTGGGGTGCCGTCGTCGATGTCTGCCAGGCCTATTGCACTGTCGAAGCCAGCGAAAACGGCGCCGTCCTGAAAGACCTCCTGGACCGCCGTGCCATCGACGTCGTGACCGTCACCAGCTCGTCAGCCGTCCGCAGTTTCCTCTCCCTGAGCCAGGCCCAGGCCAGCGACCTGGATGATATCACCTTCGCCTGCATCGGCCCCATCACGGCCCGTACCTGTCAGGAAGCGGGCCTGAAAAAAATAGTGACAGCCCAGACCTACACCATTGCCGGCCTGGCTGAATGTATTACAGATTGGAGAATCAAACAGTCATGAAATTGAATACCTTACGCCCCCGCCGCCTGCGCCTTTCCGCTCCCCTGCGCGCTATGGTCCGGGAAAACCATGTATGCCTCAACGATTTGATTTACCCTATCTTCGTCGTCCCCGGCACGAATGTCAAAGAAGAAATCCCCAGCATGCCCGGCTGTTATCACCTGTCCGTAGACAACGCCGTCCGCCTGGCCGAAGACATCTATGCCTTAGGGCTGCGGGCCATCGAAGTCTTCGGCCTGCCGGCTTACAAAGACGAAATCGGTTCCAGCGCCTGGGACCCGCAGAGCCCGGTCCAGTGCGCCATCCGGGCCATCAAGAAAGCCCTGCCGGACATGGTCATCGTCGGCGACGTCTGCCTCTGCCAGTACACCGACCACGGTCACTGCGGCCAGATCAAAGACCACTACGTCGATAACGACGCCACGCTGAAACTGCTCAACAAAGTCGCCGTCAGTCAGGCCGAAGCCGGTGCCGACATCGTCGCCCCGTCGGACATGATGGACGGCCGCATCGCCTCCATCCGCCAGGCCTTGGATGAAGAAGGCTTCATCAACACCATCATCATGTCCTATGCCGCCAAATATGCCTCCGGCTTCTACGGCCCCTTCCGCGACGCCGCCGATTCGGCACCGCACTTCGGCGACCGCCGCCAGTATCAGATGGACCCGGCCAACGGCCGCGAAGCCATGAAGGAAATCGACCTCGACCTGGAAGAAGGCGCCGACATCATCATGGTCAAGCCGGCCCTGTCCTACCTGGACATCATCTACCAGGCCCGCCAGCGCTGCCAGCGACCCATTGCCACGTACAACGTCAGCGGCGAATACGCCATGGTCAAAGCGGCCGCCCGCAATGGCTGGATCGACGAAAAGCGCATCGTCATGGAAGAATTGACCAGCATGAAGCGCGCCGGTGCGGACATCATCATCACCTACCACGCCGTCGACGTCGCTAAGTGGCTGAAGAACGGCGAAGTCGAGGCCTAACGATGGACCTCGTCATCCTCGGCCTCAACCATAAGACCGTCCCCGTCGCCATCCGGGAACGATTCACCATGACGCCGGACGCCATCCACCAGGGCCTGCAGCACCTCGACGATTACGGCGGCCTGCGCGAAGCCGTCGTCCTGTCGACATGTAACCGGTCCGAAGTCTACGCTGTCGTCAACGACATCCGGGACAACGAACAGGCCCTGCGCGACTTCTTCCTCGACCTGGCCGGCCGCCCGGCTTATGACCCGGCGTATTTCTACAGCTATACGGGGAAAGCCTGCATCCACCACCTGTTCACCGTCGCCGCCAGCCTGGACTCACTGGTCCTCGGCGAAGGTCAGATACTCAGTCAGGTCAAACAGGCCTACGTCATGGCCCACGAAAACGGTGCGACCAGTGCCATCCTCAACATGCTCTTCCAGCAGGCCATCGCCACAGGCAAACGGGTCCGGACGGAAACGCACATTGCCTACAATGCCGTATCCGTCAGCTATACCGCTGTCCAGATGGCCGAAAAAAGCCTGGGCTCCCTCTCTGGCCGGAACCTCCTGCTCTACGGCGCCGGCCAGATGGCCCGCCTGACAGCCCAGAATTTCTTAGGCAAAGGTGCCGGGAAACTGTACATCGTCAACCGCCATCTGGATCGGGCCCAGGAACTGGCGGCGGACGTCGGCGGCCAGGCCGTCCACTATAAAGAAGTCCAGTCCGTCGTTTCCGATGTCGACATCATCATCGCCTCGACTGGCGCACCGCACTATGTCATCACCGTCCCGCGGCTGCAGCGTTTCCAGGAACTGCGCCAAGGGCGGCCCCTGCTGATCATCGACATCGCCGTCCCGCGCGACGCCGACCCGGCAATCACCCAGATTCCCGGCGTGACCTTATATAACATCGACGACCTGCAGGAAGTCGTCCACGATAACGAAGCGACGCGTCAGCGCGAAGCCATTGCCGCCAGCTATATCGTCGACGAAGCCGTGGACACCATGATTGAACGCTATCAATACCTGTCCGTCCGCCCCGTCGTCCTCAGCCTGTCCCAGCAGGCCGAACGGACGCGGCGCCATTTCGTCAAGCGGGCGCGCAACAAACTGCCCGAACTGACAGACGACCAGTTCCGCGTCGTCGAGAACTTATCCCACATCCTGGTCCGCAAAATCCTGCGCGCTCCCCTGCGGCGCACCGTCGAAGCGGCCAACACGCCCGATGAAGACCGGGTCGTCCGTGAACTGCGGAATGTATTCAACTTAGACATCAAAGAATGAGGAGGCCTTCCCATGCTCCATTTAGAAAAATCAGCTGCGGCTTTTGCCGAAGCGCAGACCCTCATGCCGGGCGGCGTCAACAGCCCGGTCCGCTCGTATAACCGTATCGGCTGTCCGCCGCCGTTCATCGCCTGGGCCAAAGGCAGTACCATCTGTGACATCGACGGCAATCAGTACATCGACTACGTCGGTTCCTGGGGTCCCATGATCGTCGGCCATGCCCACCCCCGCGTCGTCAAGGCCCTGCAGGAAGCGGCCACGCGCGGCACGAGCTATGGCGCCCCGACGCTGATTGAATCGCAGCTGGCCAAACTGGTCAAAGAAATCTACCCGTCCATCGAAAAACTGCGCATGGTCAATTCCGGCACGGAAGCGACGATGAGCGCCATCCGCGCCGCCCGCGGCTATACGGGACGCGATAAAATCGTGAAATTCATTGGCTGCTATCACGGTCACGGCGACAGCCTGCTGGTCAAAGCCGGTTCCGGCGCCGCCACCTTCGGCCAGCCCGACAGCCCTGGGGTCACTGCCGGCACGGCCAAAGACACGCTGACCGTCGCCTATAACGATGCCGACGCCTTCCGGGAACTCATGGACCGCTGCGGTGACGACATTGCCGCCGTCATCGTCGAACCCATTGCCGGCAACATGGGCCTGGTCCTGCCGGAAGAAGGCTATTTACAACTCTTGCGCGATGAAACACAAAAGCATGGCACCGTCCTCATCTTCGACGAAGTCATGTGCGGCTTCCGCACGGCCCTGCACGGCGCCCAGAGCATCTATCACATCGTCCCGGACATGACGACCCTGGGCAAGATCATCGGCGGCGGCCTGCCCGTCGCAGCCTATGGCGGCCGTAAAGACATCATGGACTGCGTCTCGCCGGCCGGCCCGGTCTACCAGGCCGGTACCCTCAGCGGCAACCCCCTGGCCATGGCAGCCGGACTGGAAACGCTGCGCATCATCACGGAAGACCCAGATTATATCGAAAAAGTCTGTGCCAAAACGAAAATCTTGACGGATGGTCTGAAAGCTGCTGCTGATGAAGCCGGTGCTGCCGTCCAGGTCCATCGGGCTGGTACCATGTTCAGCGTCTTCTTCAGCGCTGTCCCAGTCACCAACTACGCCACGTCCGAAGCCAGTGACCAGGACGCCTTCCGCCGCTACTTCCTGGCCATGCTGGAACAAGGCATCTACCTGGCACCGTCCCAATTTGAAACGAACTTCGTCTCCGGCGCCCACAGCGATGAGGATATCGCACGCACCGTCAAAGCCGCGGAAACAGCATTCCGGGAGGCCCGGGGATAAGGCCCTGCGGGCCGTGGGTCGTGGGTCGTGGGTCGTGAGTCGTAGACCGTGGATTGCTGGAGATTGTGCAGACACCCTTTCGGTGTAGGGGCGCCCACGTGGGGCGCCCGCGCGAATCCTGTGCACAGCCTCAGCCTGCATTTCTACCTGCATTTCTACGAATTTTCGGCAAACGAATCACGCCAAACGAACCACAAAAAAAGCTGCCGCTTATGCGACAGCTTTTTTTACGCTTTTTACAGGATTTTCGACAGGAAGAGTTTCGTCCGTTCTTCTTTCGGGTGGAAGAAGATGTCGTCCGGTTTGCCCTGTTCGAGGATTTTCCCTTCATCGATGAACAGGACGCGGTCGGCGACTTCCCGGGCAAAGCCCATTTCATGAGTAACGATAGCCATGGACATGCCGTCTTTGGCCAAATCCTTGATGACGTCCAATACTTCGCGGACCATTTCCGGGTCCAGGGCCGACGTCGGTTCGTCAAAGAGCATGAATTTCGGCTTCATGGCCAACGCGCGGGCAATGGCCACACGCTGCTGCTGGCCGCCGGATAAGGTTTCCGGATAGGAATCTTTCTTATCGGCCAGGCCGACTTTTTCCAACAGCTGGATAGCCGTCTTTGTCGCTTCTTCCCTGCTTTCGCCGCGGGTCTTCATAGGCGACAAGATGATGTTCTGCAAGACCGTCATGTGCGGGAAGAGATTGAAGCGCTGGAAGACCATGCCGACTTCCTTGCGGATATTGTTGATGCTCTTGGCATCGCTCATGCTGATGCCGTCGACGATGATTTCCCCAGCCGTCGGCTGTTCCAGATAGTTGATGCAGCGCAGGATTGTACTCTTGCCGGAACCGGACGGCCCGATGATGACGACGACTTCTTTATCCTGAATGGTCAAGTCGATGCCCTTGAGGACGTCGTGCTTGCCAAAACTTTTTTTCAAACCTTTAATTTCTATCATCCGTTGCGAACCTCCGTTCCAAATAGCTTACAAGACGGGCAATGGTCAAGGTCATGACCAGGTAAATGGCAGCAACCGTAAGCCAGATTTCAAAAGAACCATAGGTCTTGGCGATGATGAGCTGGCCGCGGCGGGTCAATTCTTCAAAGCCGATGACCGAAACCAGGGACGTTTCCTTGGTCATGGAAATAAATTCGTTGCCTAACGGCGGGATGACGTGTTTGAAAGCCTGGGGCAAGATGACGTAGCGCATGGTCTGCATCCACGATAAGCCCAGGGACCGGCCGGCTTCCATCTGGCCTTTATCGACAGACTGGATCCCAGCGCGGAAAATTTCCGAAACATAAGCCCCACTATTGATCGAGCAGGCAGCGACGGCAGCGACGAAAGGATTGATACGTTCACCGATAACCATGGGCAGGGCAAAATAAATCAGGAAAATCTGGACCAGCATAGGCGTACCACGGATAATATTGACGTAGCAGACGGCAATGACCTGCAGGACCTTGACGCCTGACAGACGGCAGACACTGGTAATCAGGCCGAAAATGAAACCCAGGCCGACAGCAATCGCCGTGATTTCAATGGTAACACCGGCACCGGCTAACAGCAGGGGCAATGAGTTCCAGATCAGACTAAAATCAAACGACATGATAACACTCCTCTAAATGACACTCTGTAACATATGATAATATATACGCTACTCTATTATACGTGCATATTTATAAGATGTCAACGCATTGAAGGGGATTATCGCACGAAGGCTGCCGTCGTCATGCATAACCCCTTTTTCACGTCGTTTACCGTGGGTCGTGGTTCGTTTGCCGTAATAAACAAACGCAGTCGGCTGGCCGCAGGCCGCGGTGTAGGGGTCTCCATAAGCGGAGGCCCGCGCGAATCCTGTGGGTGTCCCAAACCTGTATTTGTGAGAGCTTTCGCAAAAAAAGAGGCTGTGCACAAGGAGCATTTCCTTTATGCACAGCCACGGCAAACGAATCACGTTGCACGCCAAACGGCGCCGCAGGCGCCTTATCTCCCTAAGAGATGGACCAGTCTCAACAGATTTTCGTCGATGGGATAGCGCAGGGCTTCGGCTTCCGAATATGGCGTCGCTACGACGCGGTTATCGATGAGGCCGACGACACAGTTATACGTGCCAGCCAGCAGGCTGTCGACGGCTTTCTGGGCAAAACGGCCGGCCATGATGGCGTCATAAGCCGACGGAGCGCCGCCGCGCTGGACATAGCCGAGGACGGTCAAGTTCGGCGAAAGGTAGGTGTGTTCTTTGATGTAGTCGACGACATCAGCCCCTTTGGCAGCACCTTCGGCGACGATGACGATGCTACTCAATTTCTTCATGCGGTGCGATTCTTCCAGGTGACGGCAAAGCGCAGCCAGATCGACGGGATGTTCCGGGACCAGGACCGCTTCGGCACCGGAAGCCATGCCGGCATTGAGGGCGATGAAACCGGCTTCGCGGCCCATGACTTCGATGACGGCGACGCGGTCATGGGAGAACGCCGTGTCGCGGATCTTATTGACCGATTCCAGGACCGTATTGACAGCCGTATCGAACCCCAGGGTATACTGCGTCCCCATCATATCGTTGTCGATGGTGCCGGGAATGGTAATCGTCGGGATGCCCCAGCGGCTCAAAGCCTGGGCACCGCGCATAGAGCCGTCGCCACCGACGACGACGAGGGCATCTATTTCCAGTTCACGCAGGTAGGCAGCTGCTTTCTTCTGCGTTTCTTTTTCCTTGAATTCCAGGCAGCGGGCTGTCCGAAGCATGGTGCCGCCACGATGGATGATGGCACCGACGTCACGGCGGCCCAAGGGGCGCGTTTCATGGCTAAGCAGGCCTTCATAACCGCGGATGATGCCTTCGACAGTGAGACCCTTCTGGATGGCATACCGCGTGACGCCGCGGATAGCCGCATTCATACCAGGAGCGTCGCCGCCACTGGTCAATACTCCGATTTTGTTGATCATTTTACATCATTCTCCTTCTTTTCCCGGGCAATGAATTGCACATGCCTTTCGTTGATTTTATGGACAATGGATTCGACGATCTGTGACGCTCCCCCGCGCGTCGTATCAATGACGCAGTCGCAGTACGGATAGACCTCTTCCCACTGTTTCATCATCGTGTGGACGAAATCATGAAGATTCTCATAATCGACAGTCGGCCGCTTGCCTATATGACGGCTGACCCGTTCTTCCACGCGGAACGGTTCGGACAATAAAGCGACGATAAATCCATGACGATGCAGGATTCGATAAGTACCGACATTCATGGGAAAGTTGCCGCCAAAGGAAATGACAGCTTCATGATAGCGGCTGACTTGCTGCAGGACATTGATTTCCCGTTCGCGAAAAACTTTTTCTCCGGCACTGGCATAGAACTCGGCAATGGTCATGCCCACAGCCCGTTCAATACGCCGGTCCGTATCGACAAATTGCCAGCCGAGGCGCTGGGCCAGCTTGCGGCCAATATGACTTTTGCCGCTCCCCATCATGCCGACGAGAACGATATTCCGCTTCATCATTATCGGCGCACCTCCTCTATTAGTATACTCTGCATATGTACCCCCTTATTCTATCATAATTTTTTCTCCTTGACACAAAAATTTTTGTGCTTTTTCTTCATAGAACTATAAATGGAGTGAATTTCCCTTCATAACAAGATGTTTCCGCCCCTATTCAAGCCCCAAGGCCTGCCGTATAATAGAAACATATTCTATGGACGCGAGGAGAAATCATATTATGAAAATCACACAGCTTATGTATATCAATGAAATAACAGGACTGTCGTGCCGCGGCAATGAATGTTTCTTGCCATATGGCGAAATGCTCTGCCTGGCAGGGCGGCCCGTTCCGACAGCGCGATTATGGGACAAGCTGCAAAAAGACGGGTACATCGAATTCCCGGACAAGACGGGCTGCATGGATGGCACGTGCCGCCTGACGCAGCAAGCTTTCACGCCGCGCAAAGCCGTTTACGATCTGAGCCGGACCGATTCAGCAGGCACGGTGAAGGCCGCTACGATTACGGTAGAACAGTTTCCGCGGCCGACGGCCATCGAAGGCCACAAAGTCCGGGGCCTCATGGCAGTGACTCAGCCCCGTATGCCGTCGAATACGGCAGAAGCGTTGACCTTGGCAGGCGTTCTGGATACGGCCGGCCAAATCGCCCTGGCCTTGGGTGTCATCCGCCTGGTCTACGACGACACACTGCCCGTCGCCGACGACGATGCTGCCCGTCTCCGCGACGAACTGGCCCAGACCCAGGCCTATTACCAGACCTTGCAGGAAAATTACGACGGCTACGTCCAGACGCTGGAACAATCCCTGCGCGAATGGGAAACGCGCTGTCCCCAGGAAGACGTCGAAAAAAGGGCCTTTCCCCTGCCCGACGACTACACGTCGCGCCTGGAAAAGGCCCTGGAAGGCTTCCGCGTCTGTCTGGCCGGAGGCAGCGCCCTGTGGCATGACAAAGTCCGCACGCACTTCCCCCATTGGATGATTTTAGAAAACAAGCACTTCGACGTCCAAAAACTGCAAGGCGCCGACGTGCTCATCATCAACACCAACCACACGGGCCACGCCCTGGTCCGCAAAGCCTGCCAGCAGGCCGCGTCCCAAGGGACCCTGGTGTGCTACACCAGCCGCTACAACCTAAACGCCGTCGCAGCCGACGTACTCTATGCCCTAGGCGAATAAGCCTTACGGCTTGACATCTTTCAATTCCGCCTTAAATTCCTGGGCCAGCCGGTTCAGGCTGTCGTCACCATTCAAGGCCGGATTGGTCGTGGCCCCGTTGGCCATGGCCGTGTACAATACCGTCGCGAAATCATCACGCGTCATCATAGGACTCTTCAACACAGCCGGACGTTTGAATCCCTTGAGCGCACCGGCTTTTTCCAACTTGGCTACATAAGCATAGGCCCAATGATTTTCCGGGACATCTGGGAAAATATCGTCGCCGTGTGCTACCGCTGTCGGACGAGCCGCCTGAGACTGGTTCTGAGCCAGTTTTTCCAGAATAGCCGTCTGCCGTGCCAAAATCTGAGTCAAGGCTGCCGTATCGCCAGACGGAGCGGCTGTCATGGCCGTCGTCACAGCCGGAGCCGGCGTTGCCGGAACGACCGCTTTCACCGGAACTGGCGTAGTGACAGGAGCCGGAGTGACAACAGGTGCCGGAGTAGCAACAGGCGCCGGGCGGGCCGGAGCGGCCTGCTGTACGACAGGAGCCGCCTGGACCGGATGCGTAACCACAGGCTGAGCTGCCCGTTGTTCATGACCGCTACGTCCCATCTTCCAGGTGATGCCGGCGTTGACCATATTTTCACCGCCACCCATACTGCCGCCGATGGACAAGATGGTCGTATCATTGGGATGATAATAAGCCCCAATAGCCACGGCATTGGCGTCATGGTAATGACCGATACCGGCTGAGAAATCCCACTTATCATTGGGATCATAGGTCCCCGGATGGAGCGCTGCCAATGCAGCTGCCCCGGCCCCGACACGGTTCAAGCGGTTGCCCAGTCTGTTGACAGCCCGGCCCACTTCATTCAGACCGGCGTCAGTCTGCTGAATCGCATCAGCCAGTTTGGCATCCGCTGCCTTATAATCGGATTTGACATCATTGAGTTGTTTCATATTCACCGCATCACCATTGTCTTTACCATCTCCAACGTTGCGGATGGCATTGCTATTGGCATTAAGGCCTTTGTTGTCGACATACGTATTACCTCCGACCTTGAGTGAATCACTGGTCAGAGCCGACTTATCGCCGACCTTGACTCCCTCATTGTTGACCACCGTATTGCCGGCCATAAAGGTATCAGCAGTCATGGATTTCGCCGTAATGGAGCCCTCGTTCCCTTGGATGGTCACCTTGCCCAGGTCGATTTTCTCCTTGTTCAGGCCGATCTGGTAATTGGTACCGCCGGAAGTATTTTTACGGCTGCTATCCAGTGTCAGATTTCCGTCAACCGATACAGAAGAGTGCTGCGTAGAAGTAGTATAAATATCGGTCATGCGATTGTTCAGTTTGGCAATAGCCGTTGTCGAACTATCTCCATCCTGTACCGGATCCTTGCTGGTGACAGCACTGTACTGATTATCGCCTACACGGTTATTCACCTTGTCGTTCAGATTATTGACGGCTTCCACGACAGAGGTCTTCTGGTCGTTACCGCCGTTCTTTGTCTTGACTTCCGTGGACAGCTTGTCGGTATCCCCCACATCGGAAGCCTTGGCCACATCGTTGATGACGACCTGTCCTTTGACATCCCCTGGCTTCGTTCCGTCGCCAGAGATGACATTGATAGCAACGCTGTTCTTGCCAATGGCCTTGCCATCAAGGGTGGTTCCCTTTCCCACTTCATAATTGCCTGCCTGGATATGTTGCTCGTTCTGGGCAGCCGTAGTTGTAGCTTCAGAGATAGCCACTGCCAGCTGACTTTCTGTTGCAGCCTTAGTCGAGCCTTTATAACCACCCACGGAAACATCCTGCGTCGCTTTTGCAACTTCCCATGTTGTATTGGACAGGCCGGATACTGTTTTATTTGCGCCATTTATCGTCACGCCACCGACTGTTACCATGCCCTTTGCACTGTCCATGAGGATTTTGTTCGCATCCGCATCTTCCCCCAGCTGAATAGCACCATTCGACATTTTGCTGGATCCGACTTGTACAGAACCGTCTTCCGACAAGTTCAGCGTCTTATTGAGTCGGATACGCAGCACGCCGCCTTCATTCGATGTCTTGATGTTGCCATCCTGCGAACCTTCACCGTCACCTTTAATTTGGATGGTCTTGCGAAGATCCTGCATAATGGAGTCCCCAGTATCTGCTTGCAAGCCGAAACCACCAGTACCACCACCCGACGTAGTGATATTCTCAATGGCTTGTTTAAGTTGCCCTTCTGTAGCTGCCATACTGCTGTTTTCCGATATGGTCGCGCGGTCCCATTTTGTATTGGAAAGGCCTGTAATATAGTTACCGTCTGCAGTGTTGGCACCAAAACCTGCCTGCTTGCCAATCAAGAGGCCGCCCGACCAGTTCCCATTATTCAGAGTACCGCCAAAGCGGATGGTATTCATTCCGGTTAAATCGGTCTGCAGACCATAGGTGAAGGAAGCTCCATTCTGGACAAGGGATAGGTTGTTTCCGGCATTGAATATTACCGTATCTCCGGCCGAAATCTGTTTATCCGCAGCGTTGGCCGTTTTATTCGTCAGGCTACCGCTGCCGGATTTTCCGGAAGCCGCGGTCCAGTAAGTCTGGTTGATGGTTTCCGCCACATTCTTAGCCGTGGCAAGGCCATCATCAGCGTCAGAAACCGAAGCGACTGTTCCATTCGTACCCGACGCAAGTGCTTTTGTCTTCAAACTATAGGTAACATCCGCACCGGTATCCGATTCGCCCGTACCTGAACGAGCTGCTGTACTAGTCGTCAGATACGCACTGTTCGACTTGAAGGCCACCTTCTTGCCAGCACCGATGTCAGCCACTTTCGTGCCGTCATTGCCAGTAATCTGCCAGCCGCTGCCCACCTTGGCATTCACTTCTTTCAGCTGGGCCACATTGACAGCATCAGTATCTGCCGACCCAGCACCAACACCACTGATGACATTACCACCATTGTTCAGCCCCTTATTAGACAAGATAACAGCTGTCTTGCCGGCTTCTGGAGTCTTCGGTGTCAAGGTAATGCCCTGTCCATTCTGGATATAGGTATTGCCCGCTGCATCCGTAGTCGTAATGCCTTCTGCCGTCTGAACCGTAGAGCCTTTCGTCGTATCGGATGTCGTGACTTTGGAAATATTGATTTCTGGATTCAGTCCATAGGTAAAGGTAGTACCATTCTGCACCAAAGTCAGGTTGCCATCCTTGGCAAAATGGATGGTGTCCCCGGCCTTGACTGCCGTTTTGTTTTCCGGTGTATTGTCGGCCACTACGCTGATGGAAGCACTGTTAATGGCATTGGCCACATCCTGGGTCGTTGCCAGGCCATTGGTCACAGAAGCAGCCTTTCCAGCATCTAAACCAAAGGTGCCTGTAGTCACATCCACTTTCACCGCAGCATTGCCTGTGGTGTCATCCTTTGTAATCACGGACTTAGTATACGTGCCATCCGCATAAGTTACCGTCTTGCCGGCACCAATCTTAGCCGTCACGGCCGTTCCATCCGAGTTTTTACCAGAAAGGTTCCACCCACCGCTGACCTGGGTCTGAAGAGCATCCAGCTGGCCTTTATTGACGGCATCGGTAGGAGCAACGCCATCACCCACATTATGGATGACATTGCCGCCCATGGTAACATTACCGCTGGTAATTACTACCTTGGGTGCCGTGCCTTCTTTGATAGTCAGGCCATTTGTATCCAATGTGCTGTTGCCAGCAGTGACACTGGTCAAACCGGTCAGGGTGGAGTTCAGATCGTACTTCACTTCTCCATTGCTGCCTACAGATGCGGTTGTGTTGGTGCCGTTGTTGAAGGTCAGACCGTTTTTCAGCGTCACGGATTTCGCCGCTTCATTATTGGCCTTCACCGACAGATTGTCCACGTTCACCGTGTAGGCCATCTGATGGCTTCCGTCAGTGGCTTCCGAAGAGGTCACTTCCTTCACGTTATCGCCTTTAACCACAACCGTCCGGGCATTCTTCACTTGTTTCAACGTAGCGGCATCGGTATCCTGCGCAGCATCGGCTACATTGGAGATGATCGTGCCTCCCGCATTGATGCCGGTCTTCAGGACACTGGGACCGCCAGTAATCGTCAGTCCATCGGTATTGAGTTTTGCATCACCCGTGGTAACAGACTGGATACCGGAGATGTCGTCAGCCAGCTTGAAGGAGACTTTGCCATCTGCGGCTGTCGTGACAATCTGATTAGCCGTACCGCTGAATGCAGTGGCTTTATCCATGGTGTTGGAACCGGAAGTACCATTGTCACCACTGTACTGGACTTTCAGATTTGCCGGGATCTTGCTGTAGTCTACCTTGATATCGTAAGTATGGGTATCGCTGTTGGCCGCGCTGTCTGATACGGTGACACTGTTGTCAGAGGATTTTACAGTGGTGCGTCCTGCATTGACACCGGACTGGGAAGCCAGGCCGGTGATCTGGATGGTCTTCGGCGTACCATTGGGGTTCTTATCATCCACCACATTCAGCGTTACTGTGCCATTGCTGTCAACGGCATAGGCCTGGTCATGGGTCGTACCGTCACCTACCAGATGATAGTCGCTGAGGCTGTATTTCCCCAGGATCGGGTTCAGGTCCAGATCCACCGTGCCGCCGCCCAGACGGGTCATGGTCACATGGTTGTTTTCTTTGCCGATGGAAGCACTGGTAATGTAGTCATCCTTCAGGCCGGAAATGGTGGCTTTGGTGCCATCATTCATGGTCAGCGTGGCACTGCCGGAAGCATCTCCCTGAGTTCCTACATAGCTTGCCGCACCGGAAGAAACCTTCGTATCTTTCAAGCCGGTGATGGAAGCGGTGAGTCCATTGTTCCCCGTAAGGGAGGCCGTGCCATTTCCCTTGTCATCATAACTTACCGTGCCGCTGGTGACATATTTATCCTGTGCCGCCGTGATGCCGCCCAGGTCGGACAGGCTGACGGTCTGCGTCTCTCCATCATTCCGGGCAAAGGTGACTGTTTTTTTATCAGCATCTTTCGTAACTGTAGTATAGGTGTCTTTTGCGCTGATTGTAAAAGTTTTCTTGGTGCCATCCGTGCTGGTGGTAGTATCAACGGTAACATTATCGTTTCCTTTCACCACATCGATGGCATCTTTGGCTTTAGTCTTGATGGCCGCATCGGACACATTGAAGGTAATAGCGCCATTATCACCAACAGAAGCAGTGGTGTTGGTGCCGTTGCCAAAGACGAGACCTTCGCTGAGCGCAACGCTCTTCTTCTGTCCATCGGCCACCTTGACGCCCAGGTTGCTGACATTGACCTTGTAGATGTGATGACCATCAGCAGAAGTCGTATCATCATCTACACTATCAACGTTGGTACCCTTGATTACCGTCGTGGTTGCTTTGGCCGCAGCCTTTGTCAGTGCCTCATTGCTGGCACCATTGAGATCATCCAGAGAAATGCTGACCGGGTTGCTTCCATCATTGCGCTTGAAAGAAATGGTATGATCCGTATTCTTGGAAACGGTGGTATAGGTATCGGTCAGGTTCAGCGTGGTTTCGTTGCCGTCCGTATCCTTCAGCTTGAGCGTCGTCTGGTTGCTGGAATCAGACGGATTAGACGCCGTATAGGACGCAGAATCCAATTTGTTGTGGGTAGCGCTGATGGTCACGGTGCCATCCGTATCGACGGTCGCTGTGGTATTCGTACCATTCTTAAAGTTGATGCCGCCATCCATGCTGACAGATGCCTTATTGGTGCCATTGGCTTTGAGCGTCAGGTTCTTGGTATCGATGGTGACGTTGCCATTGTTGTCAACAGCACTAGTGGTGTTGGTGCCGTTCTTGAAGTTGATGCCATTAGCTAATGCCACGGTAGTGCCCGTTCCATTGGCTTTCACTGCCAGATTGTCCACATTCACCGTATAGGTATGGTGTCCATCAGCATCTGTATCAGCCAAAGTGGTATTCGTGCCCTGGGTCAGCAATGTACGGGCAGACTGCAGCTGCTTAACATTAACCGCATCTGCATCATCCGTACCTGCCGTCACATTATGGATTTGCTGCTTGGCTGCATCGATGCCGCTGCTGGTAAATTTCGGGCCATTGGCAATCGTGAGGCCTGTGGTATCCAGGGTAGTCTTTACGGTTCCATCAGCACCAGCCAATGTCATCTGGCCGCCGTTGGTCCCTGTGCCGTCGAGCTTGATGGTTTCTTTATAGCTTTCCCCACTGCCAGAGCCCAACTGAGCGGTGTTTAGGTTCTTGAGGTTGCTGGCCAGCTGTACATGGAGAGCATTTTTGTCCGTGTCAGCCACCACAGCGATGTTGTTATCTGTCAGTTTTGTCGTATCTACGGTATAGGTGGTATTTCCATCGGCAGTGGAGGAAGTGACAGCATCACTGCCGCCGGTGATGGCAATGGTTTCATTGGAGCCCCGGGCCACCACGTTCTTGTCATCAGCCGTGGTCGTGCCGAAGCTGGAATTGTCACCCCCAAAGCGCAGCTGACGGGTGAGGGCATAGAGCTGGGAGCCATTCACCGCATCGGTGCTGGTGGCGCTGACCAGGCCGGCGGCTACGTTCTGGATGCGACGTTCGCTGCCTGCCTTGCCTACCGTGACTACGCCGGTGGGATTGCTACCGGCATAGGTATAGCGGGTCCCATCCCCATAGGTTTCATCGGTACTGTAACTCTGGATACCGGCCGTCGTACCGCGAGTCTCCATAGCCTGGACGTTCAGTTCATACAGATACTGGGCCTCATATTTGGCTTTGATCTGTGCCTTCTCTGCATCCGTGGCAGCCGCTTTGTATTCATCCGATGCTTCTGCCGCTGTATCCGCTGCCGTCTTGGCTGAAGTGATGGCATCGCTGGACGCCCTGGTCTGGCCTGTATAGGCCGAATTGCTGCCCAGATAGACGGAATTGCCCAGTTTGGCTGTCACATTGCTGCCCAGAATCTGGGTGTTGGAGAAATTAACTGTCGTATCCGTGTCGGCGGAAACCTTGTTGTTATAGCCAAGGATGGTTACATTCTTGATGTTGTTGGTCATGCTGTCATCCGAGCTCTTGCCCTGCACCGTATTGCTGGAACCCAGGATGGCAATCTGGCTCAGGGTATTGGGATGGCCGGAGGTCCCGCCTGCCCCGCCATCGATGGTATTGCTGCTGCCCTGCACGGTGATGTCCTGCATCACGTTGTATTTGACATTCTGGTTCAGGGTGTTGCTGCTGCCAGTCATGTACACACCGGTCAGCGCATTGGTGGTATCCTGATCCGATACGGAAGTGACCGTATTCTTATACCCGGAAATGCCACTCTGGGTAACAGCTCCCCATTTACCGCTGACTGCATTGCTGCTGCCCAGGCCATATACATTGTTTCCGGTGATCGAGTTACCCTGACCAATGGCCGTGGAATCTGTGCTGTAGGCCTTGCTGCCCTTACCGATGGCTACTGCATCGTTGCCGGAAGCCAAAGCTTCTGCACCAATGGCAGTACCGTAATTGTATTTGACTGTAGCATCATATCCCAAAGCCACGCTCTGGTTACCGGCGGTAGTAGCCAGATTGCCGATAGCCACAGAACTTACGCCAGTATTGCTGGTAGTATCAGTGGTATAGGTCTGTGCCCGGGTACCGATGGCCACCGAGTTGTCGGCCTGAGCAGTTGTTGATGTACCGAGAGCGATACTGTTCTCCCCTTCGGCAGATGTATTGTGTGTTGTCGTCGTTCCAGCAACATCCTTCGTCGGGTTCGGTGCCGTGCCGATGGCAATGCTGCGCAGTCCCGTAGCATAGACGTTATTGCCCACTGCCAAGCTCTTCACATTTGTCGCGTTGGCATTCGGGCCGATGGCCATGGCATCCGCCTTATTGGAAGTAGCTCCTGTATTGTCTTTATTTGCACTCAGGTTATCGCTGGATTCGCTGATGGAGAAATAGTGTGTCTTCGATGCATCAATCGTCGTATTCAGATCCGTGAACTTCTGTTCAAAATAGTCTTTGGTCAGTCCGACTTTCGTATCCGTCGCCTGTAAGAGTTCATTCAGGGAATTCAACTGACCGACTGTAGCTGCATCTGAGGCAAACACGCCATCGGCCACGTTGGAGATACGCCGCGTCAAGGTGCTGTTGCCTACAGAGATGTAATGCGAGTTTGCTTGGAGAGGTTTATAGGTAAAGGCTGATTTCAGCTCGGTCAGGGTCGTGGTGGCAGCACCGGAAGAATCAGTGGAAGTGGTGGATTGATAGACATATCCATCCTTTACAGTTCCCAGGGAAGAAACAGCGGGAGCCAAAGAACCGTTTCCAATGGCCACATTCCCGTCGGCAGCACTGGCATTGTGCCCCAAGGCCAGGCTTTCTGCATCACTTGCCTGGGCCGAGTACCCAAGGGCCAGGGAATTGGTGCCGCTGGCTTTTGCCCCGTCACCGATGGCTACAGCATAGTTGGACGCATTGGCTTCATTGCCCAGGGCCGTAGCGTACATGATGTCGGCCGCGTTCTCCTGATAGTTGGCCTTGTACCCAATGGAGACATTGTAGCCGTTCTGGACTTTATTATCGCTTGCATAATTGATGCCGTAACCGGCCTGGGTGCCGATGGCGATGTTATAGCTGCTTTTCACATTGCTGCCTGCACTCTCGCCGATGGCCACATTCTGCATGCCCGACACATTGTTGCCGGCACTGGTGCCAATGGCAATGAGAGACCCTGCATTCTGGGTTTCCCCTTTCCCTTCGCTGGTTCCCACGCCGGCATTGTAGCCCAGGGAAATGGATTTGTCCGCATTGGCCGTGGCATTGTTGCCGATGGCCAGGGCATTGTAATTATTAGCCGTAGCAGACTGGCCGATGGCGGTGGAGCTACCGGAGGCAGCAGAACCCGTTCCAATGGCATTGCCGCCTTCGTCTGTAGTGACCGCCCCTTTGCCGATGACCACCGAATTGGCCCCTTCCGCACTGGTGTTCTGACCGATGGCAATGGTGTCAGCGGAAATGGTTTTGGCACCGGTACCCATGGCGATGGAATCGGCAGCGCTTTCTGCATCTGCGCCTTTACCAAAAGCCATGGCATTTTTGGAAGTAGTCACTTTAGCACCACTGCCAACAGCCAAGGCATCGGTACTCTGAGTCACAGACGAACCCTTGCCGATGGCAGTGGAGGCATCGGACGCAGTGGTCTTGGCCCCTGTGCCCACCGCGATATCATCGGATTTGACCACAGCTTGATAACTTCCATCGCTGTCATTTTCTACCGTGGCTCCCTTGCCCAGGGCAAGGGAGGTATTGCCCGCGCTGGATGCATCGGTGCCGATGGCCACACTGTCTTCCCCGCCGGCCGCTTTGACATCATAGGACAGATTTTTGACCGTAATCGTTTTATCCGCGGAACCGGTGACAGCGCCATTGCCAATGGCGACGCCGCTAGCAGCTGTTTTATTGATGGTAGCTCCCGTACCAAGAGCCATGGCATCGGACGCCGTATCCACAGTGGCCCCAGAACCCAGTGCCGTGGAGTCACTGCCCCCTTTCACTTTGGCACCATTGCCGATGGCCGTACTGCCACTGACAGCCGTCGTCGAACCGGAAGCATTGAGCACCTCGGAGCCATAGCCGAGGGCTACTGATTTATCACCATTCGCTTTGGCGCTGTCGCCGATGGCCGTGCTGCTGGTGCCGCCGGTAACGGTCGTCGTCGATGTGGTCGCATCAGTGGACTTGTCGCCAGCCTGGGCGCTGGGCCCGATGGCGACGGAATTGGTACCGTTGGCAGCGGCATCAGCAACAGTCGTACCTGTAGGGTTGACTTTAAAATATTTATTCAACTTAGAAGTATAGCTCTTTGTCGTATCATCTGCATCCAGGCCGATGGCGTCAATAACATTTTTTAAGTTCGTATCTAAGGCAAGCAAATTAGTGGCTGTTGTCTTATCACTCTTTACATAAGTACCATCCTTAGAAGGACGAAGTTCATTATACAGCGTACCGCCAGTCACTAATTCCGAATTTCCAGAACTAATACTGCCAGCCCCCAATGCGCTACCCCAAGCTATAAGATTCGTTGCAATATCATCAGCTATTGCATTCGTTCCATCAGCTTTTTTCAAGTTATTGCCGATATTGGAAGCATTGATATTGACCTTGGTTGCAACAGCATCTGCATTAGTCTTTACCTGCGTATCCAGGGCAGAAAGATTAGAAGATACAGAATCATCCTTCTTGATGTAACTGTAACTGCCATTGGCATCCAGCGTACCGATTTCCTCTTCCCGGGCTGTCTGTTCTGCGTAGAGCTGCTTACCGGTCACTGCGTCAGTGGAGGAATCGCTCAGAGCACCGTCTTCCACATTGGTAATCGTCGTGCCGCCTACGCCTGCCAAGGTCACTTTCGTTTTATTCGAATTGGTATCATATTTCACAGCACTGTCGGAAAGGCTACTGACACTGTTCGTGACAGAAGTAACAGCTGCTTTGCGGTCTGTTGTCTCCTTACTGATAGCATCTGCATTATTTTTTACCTGTGTATCCAGCGTAGAGAGATTGGAAGACACAGAAGCATCCTTTTGGATATAATTACCATTCGCGTCTAAGCTACCAACTTTACTGTTTATAGCTGTATTGACAACGGCAGTGGCTTCAGTAGTAATAACGCCTTTCCCCGTACCAGTCAGATTGCTCAAATTCGTATCGGCAGCAGTTGTATCTTCTGCCTGTACGGCCACCCCCACGGGCATAGCCAGGCTCATGGACAAGACAGCCATCACGATGCCTCGGGTCAGCCCGCTGTGTTTGTTGAAAAGGCTTTTCAGCATTTCCGGCGTTTCTGATTTAGTATGGCCCTTGGCAAGTTCGGATACGACTTGATACATGCATCGCGTCCGGTTATAGATAACTTTATATGTCTTGTTCACGATAAAACCTCCTGCACGTCTCATTATGTCACAATGAGTTCAAGTAATTCAGTCATTTCGTTAAATACAATGATATCGTAATAACAAAATATTGAGTTTTTATGTTTATATTATATACAATATTTATTATATCTCTTTGAGGAATGGTTTTCAATAAACGTTTTGCTCTAAACATATTCTAAAAAAAAGAGTGTAACATTTTTGTAAAGTTGACTAAAGCGTTGCATTTCTTACAAGATTTTTTACAGCATATTGACGCTCGCCGTAGTGGCGCGTTATAGTAAGGTCATGAGGAGGTGGTATCGTGAAAAAATGGAAACAGGCGATGCTGGCCGCTTTGTTCTGCACGTGTACGACGTTGACAGGTTTAGCTGCAGACACGGCTAAACCGGCTCCTTCCGAAGCGGCTGCGCAGCCCCAAGTTGCTGAAACAGCAACGAACAAAATAGCTGAAAAAGCCAGCGTGCCTACGGATCCCTTAGCCGGCCATACAGGTAAAATCATCGACAAATATTACCTGACCAAGGGCTCGACCTATAAAGACGTGACGACCTTGCTCCAGACCATTGATTCCCAACGGACCGGGCTGGATGCGAAAACCAGGCCTTATTATTTCCGCGTCGATAAAGACCTGACGGACAAGTATTTCCGCCGCGTCCGGGCCTATGACGACAAGACAACAGAACAGATTGGCGAATACTTAGTTGCCAAAGATAAGAGTTCCGTCTGGCGCATGGACACATCTCATGAAGGCCTGATTTATGGCAGCGCCGAAAAAATGATGAAAAAGAGTCGCATCATTATCTACCCGCGCTATCTGGCCTTGGGCAGCAAGGGCCTCGTCGCCTTGCAGACGCCCGGCAATGTCCCCTATGACCTAACAGCTAAAAGCCTCAATGAATCGGTCGCCAAAATTGGAGAAGACAACACGATCATCCCCGTAAAGACAGGCCAAGTCGACATCTTGGCGGACGTCACCGTCGGCGACATCAAAGAAACGGCATCGCGCCGCATCTCCGTCGTCACCCAGGCCGATTTGGAACGCATGGCATATAATGCCTACCTGACCCAACTGTATATGGACACCTATTGGAACTGGGGCGGCCCTTTTTACCGTGATTGGGGCTGGCACCGTCCACCACCGCCGCACCATGGCCACCGGCCACCACCGCGGAGATGAAAAAAGGGCTTGTCGCACGTGCGACAAGCCCTTTTAAGTGGTTAGTGGCTAGCAGTTAGTGGTTAGTAGATGGTGGTGAACGTACCCCCGCCTATAGAGGCGGGAGCTTCCTGCTTCAACGAGAACAGCACTACAGCTCCGAGGAACTGCTGCGGCTTACACTCTCTCCACAGGCGTAGATTCCCGTGCAACCCACGGTACTTTATGCGTTATGTCAGGCAGATATTCGCCTAGCTTCTTCTCGTATATTTATGGCAGCGTTCTTATCTCGGTTATGGTGACTGCCACATTTCGGGCAATCCCATTCCCTCACAGATAAGTCCTTCGTTGCATCGTTTTGGAAGCCACAAACATGACATAGCTGACTGCTTGGATACCACTTATCTACCTTTACAAGCTGTTTTCCTTGCCATGCTAATTTGTATTCCAATATATTTGTGAACATATTCCAACCATTATCTGCTACGGACTTACCAAAACTGAATTTACCGCCTTTCTTGCGTTTAGCTATCGCCTTGACGCTGATATCCTCAATACCTATGGCATCATAGTGGTCTACCAAGTAGCGGGCTTTTTTGTGCAGGAAGTCGCGGCGTTGATTGGCAATTTTCTCATGAAGCACAGCTACGCGAAGCCTTTGCTTCTCACGATTGTGGCTTCCTTTTTGCCTTTTGGATAGTTTTCTTTGTGCTTGAGCCAATCTCTTCTCGGCTTTACGCAAAAAGTTTGGATAATTCGCATCCTCTTCGTCAGAAGCAACATACAGACCGTGCATGGCAAAATCAAGCCCAAGAAATTTCTTCGGCATTATGGGAAGTATTTGGTTTTCGTACTCCACCAAAATACTGATATAGAATTTTCCTGAAGGTGTTCTGCTTATGGTAACGGTTTTTATCGTGCTGTTTTTCATCAGGGGACGATGCAGACATAATTTTACCCAACCAACTTTAGGCAATTTAACCTTATTTCCTTCTAATCGGACAGAGCCTTTCTGATTGTTCGTAGAATAGGAGCCGTGTCCTGTCTTCTTAGACTTGAAGTGCGGTTTGCCGAAATGTTTTCGGTTGCGAAAAAAATTGTTGTATGCCTTGTTCAGGTTCATCTGTGCATTGGCAAGAGCAAGACTGTCCACTTCTTTCAGCCAAGGAAAATCTTCCTTATACTGTGCGGGAGTATTGTTCAGTTTCTTGCCTGTTTCTTTGTAGTAGTCAAGGCGGTCGCCAAGCATCTTGTTATAGATGAATCGGACACAGCCGAAAGTCTTGGCAAACATAA
>ERZ773224.1196-NODE-1196-length-33277-cov-9.904250_pt1 | contig 33277 bp, 28 predicted proteins | sample MGYA00580526_ERZ773224 | MGnify/ENA primary metagenome ERZ773224 (study PRJEB29015, sample SAMEA2737743) | human gut metagenome | biome: human gut; feature: human-associated habitat; material: faeces | place: China | collected 2012 ... | reverse complement strand
TGGTCGCCAGAATGTTTGCGGGCATCGCTTCACAGTAGAAGTATTCCTTCCACTGGTCGGCCATCACGCCGCCTGCCGCGCCCGCGATCGCTTTGATCAGTCCCATACGATAAAGCTCCCTTCTGTTTCGTTCAGCCGGTTTTGCTTGTATTTGCTTGCGATGCATCCAGTTTATCAGAAAATAGACAAAAACGCAATGACCTTTTGCGCTTTCCTGTACACTTTCATCATCCGGTAGCAGAAAAGAAGGCTATATTTTTGAATATTGTTCAAAACGCCATATTGCAATTTCTTTACGGCGTGCTATAATTTGAGAACTGTTCAGGAAAGGAGCACTCCCTATGGCACGAAAGCAGATGATCGAGGGCGGCACGAAGAACCGCATCCGCGAGGTCGGAGGACGACAGATCTTTGAGCACGGCTATGACGGCACGAGCGTGCGCGGCATTATGCTGGAGGTCGGCGGCGAGGTCGGCTTGTTCTACTATTACTACAAGACGAAGGACGAGCTGTTCACTGATGTGCTCGACCACTTCTTCGAGCCCTACCGGAAGGACCTTGAGGCGCTTGCCGCCGAGGCGAAGGAGAAGCCCTATCGGGCGCTGCTGCGCTTTTTCAGCTACATCAAGCGCGAGGTGCGCGCCTTCCGCGCGAAGTACGAGGGCAATATGCACCGCACGGTCCGCTGGGCCATTCGCGAGCAGACGCTCACGGTCATCGAGCCGTATATCGAGGACATCATCCGCACGCTCATGACCTGCGGCGCGAAGCCGACGATGGACCCGCACACCATGGCCATTTTCCTCGCGCACGGCCTGGGGAGCTGCATCCTGCACGAGGACGCCGACTGGGTGGACGAGGCGACGGACGATATGCGCCGCACGGTCAACCTCATCATGGGGCTCAGCGAGGAGGAGTCCCGTAAAATGTTTGAAGACGCGGATGGGAAAGCAAATGCTCCCGCCGCGATGGAAGGAGAAAAGGAAAATGAAATGTAAGAAGCTCGTATCCCTGTTCCTCAGCTTGCTGCTGGCGACGGCGCTCGCCGTGCCGGCCTGTGCCGCGTTCGAGGACGTTTTTGCCGACGGCTCCGCCGACGGTATGCGCGACGGCTCGCTGTTTCTTTCGGGAGAGACCGTGCGGAGCAGTGCCGCGGTGAACGGCGTCCTGCTCGCCGCGGGCAGGACCGTCGTCGTGAACGGTACAGGAGCGTATGTCATGGCCGCGGGCTATGACGTGACGCTCGGCGGCAGGGCGGAGAACGACGCATTCCTCGCGGGCTACAGCATCGGCGTGAGCGGCACGGCGCAGCGCGATGTGTTCGCCGCAGGTCAGAGCATCACGGTGAACGGCACGGTGGGGCGCGACCTCTACGCCGCCGCCAACACCGTCACCATCACCGGCTCCGTCGGCGGCGACGTGTACGTCAGCGCCGAGAGCGTCATCATCGGCGACGGCGCCAAGATCGGCGGGCGGCTGCACTGCAATGCAAGCGCCCTGCGCTCCGTGCCCGACGGCATCGCGGACAGCGCCGAGCTTTACGACGAGCCGGAAAGCGGCGACGTGGGCGTGAGCATTACGGTCCCCGACGACGAACCGGGCGTCGGCAGCATCGTGCTGCGTAAGGCGCTGAGCTTTGCGGGTGTGCTGCTGCTCGCCTTTGTCCTGCTGTGGCTCACGCCGCTGTGGGAGACGGTGGATCGGAAGTATTACGGCGCGCCGTTCGGCCGGTATGCCAAGGCGTTCGGCATCGGCTTCGCGGTGCTTGCGGGCGTGCCGCTCGCGGCGATCCTGCTGTTTATCTCGAATGTCGGCGTGCGCCTTGCGCTGATCGTGCTGTTTCTGTACGCTGCGGTGCTCATCGCTTCCCCCGTGTTCCTTGGCTTTTTCCTCGGCGCGCTGCTCTGGCGCGGGGCGATGAAGAAGGCTCCCTGCTACTATGCGGAGCTGGCCATCGGCATCCTCGTTTGGCGCGTCGCGGCCAGTGTGCCCGGTCTGTCCTTTGCGGTGGGCCTCGTCTCCGTGCCGCTCGGTCTCGGGGTTGTGACGCTCCTGCTCGGCAAGGGCGCGGCGAAGCCGTCGCCCAAGGCGGAGACGGCTTGCGAGGAGAGCGCGGCGTCCGACCCCGCAGCGCTGCCGGAGGACAGCGACAGCGCGGAGCAATAAACTCATATCGCACAGCGAAAAGAGACCGCTCCGGCGGTCTCTTTTTTGATGGGAACATAATTTTTTATTATGTCTACTTGCAATGCGGCGGCGATTCCTGTAAAATGATGTCGAAAACATTTCCGACCTCGGAGGCTGCCATGAAGAAACGAACCTTATTTTTGAGCTGTTTGCTCGCGCTCGTGCTGAGCACCGCCGTGCTCGCCGCAGACTACACCGACGTTCCCGCCGACTCGTGGGCGAGGGAGAGCATCGACAAGGCCGCAGAGTACGGTCTGATGAACGGCGTGGGGGAGGGGCGCTTCGGCCTCGGAGAGACCATCTCACGCGAGCAGTTCGTCACCATTCTGGTGCGGATGTTCGGCTGGGAGAGCGTGAGCGGCGAGGACGCCGCCGTCGACATCGCGGATTCGTGGGCGCGGGAGTTTGTCAACACCGCTGCCGCCAACGGCGTCATTGACACGGGCGGAAAATTCCGCCCGAGGGACGCCATCACGCGCCGCGAAATGGCGGTGATGCTCGTGCGTGCGCTCGGCCTCGGCGAGCTTGCCAGGGCGGACGCGGACGCGGCGCTGCCCTTCGCCGATGTGACCGCCCAGCGCGGCTACATCGCCATTGCCTACGAGATTGGCATGACCACCGGCGCGACCGAGACGACCTTCGAGCCGGACGGCACCGCGACGCGCGAGCAGGCGGCCGCCATGCTCGTGCGTGTCTACGAAAAGTACCACGCGCCCACGACGTGGAAGCACGCCTTCTACGCGCTCTCGTCCTATTCGCAGCTCGAGCAGGCCAAGCAGTTCGACGCCGTCAGCTTCGGCTGGAGCCACATGATCTACTCCGCTGAGGAAGGCGCGAAGCTCTCGACCGTGAAGGACGACAGCTCAGGCTTCTACATCCCCGCCGGCTATGCCGATGTGGTTCCTGCGCTGCGCGAGGCGGGCGTGGAGCTCAAGCTCAACGTCTTCATGGCGAACGCGCCGCTCCGCACGATGCTCGCCGACGAGTCCTCCCGCGCGGCGGCGGTCACGGAGATCATGGCGGAGCTGGGGCGCGTGTATCCCGACCTCGGCTACAATCCCTACAGCGGCGTGACCATCGACTTCGAGGGTCTGCGCGCCGCGGACAAGGAGAGCTTCAACGCCTTTATGACGGAGCTTTCCGCCGCGCTACACGCCGAGGGCAAGACGCTTTACGCCGCCGTCATGCCCGCCGTCTACGGCGACGCCTACTTCGACGGCTACGATTTCAAGACGCTCGGCACGCTCTGCGACCGCGTGATCCTCATGGCGCACGACTACGCGGCGAGCGACCTCACCGGCTTCCTCGGCTCGCGCTATTACCGAAACCATCCCTGTGCGCCGCTCTACAAGGTTTACTACGCCGTGCGCACGGCGGCGCGTGAGATGGACGACCCCGCGAAGCTGACGCTTGCCATCAGCATGGACGCCCGCGCGTGGCAGACGGACGCGGACGGTCTGCTGACCGCGGTCCGCTCCACGCACCCGCTGCAGACCACGGTTTACAAGCGTCTGTGCCAGAGCGACACCGTGATGGGCTGGTCCGACACGGCCCGCAGCCCGTGGTGCACCTACAGCACGGAGAGCGGACAGCATATCTTCCTCTGGTACGAGGACGCGCGCAGCACCGCCGAGAAGCTCTCCTGCGCCAAGCTCGTGGGTGTGACCTCGGTCTCCGTCTGGCGGCTCGGTCTCATTCCCGATTACGCGGACGAGGGCCTGCACTACGATGTGATGAGCGTTCTGTAAGCAATGAAAAGCGCAAAAAAGAAGAGCTGCGAAAGCAGCTCTTCTTTTTGGTTTTCAAAGCGGTTCGGCTTAGAAAATGCCCTGAGCCATCATGGCGTCGGCGACCTTCTGGAAGCCGGCGATGTTGGCGCCAGCGACCAGGTTGTAGCCCAGGCCGTAACGCTCGGCAGCCTCAACGGAAGCATCGTAGATGTTCTTCATGATGGCTTCCATCTTGGCGTCGACTTCCTCAGCGGTCCAGTAGATGCGCTGAGCGTTCTGAGCCATTTCGAGCTCGGAGACGGAAACGCCGCAGGCGTTAACAGCCTTGGAAGGAGCGACGGTGAGGTGCTTCTGGCTCATCAGGAAGGCCAGAGCATCGTTGGTGGTGGGCATGTTGCCGACTTCGATGTAGTAAGGAACACCGGACTCGGCGATCTTCTTGGCCCACTCCATGTTGACATCGTTCTGGGTAGCGGCGGGCATGTAAACGTCAACGTCCTTGACGCCCCAGCACTTCTGACCCTCGACGAACTCAACACCGAACTTATCGGCATAGGGCTTGCAGTGCATAGGATCCTTGGCGCGCATCTCGAGGATGTAGTTGAGCTTCTCTTCGCCGCAGACACCATCCGGATCGTGGATGTAGCCATCGGGGCCGGCAAAATAGGTGACCTTGCCGCCGAGCTCGTCGATCTTCTTCATGATGCCCCAGCCAACATTGCCGTAGCCGGACATAGCGACGCGCAGGCCCTTGATGCCCTTGCCGTCGTGCTTGAGGACTTCGCGCAGATAATAGACAGCGCCGAAGCCGGTCGCCTCGGGACGGAGGATGGAGCCGCCGGTGCAGACAGCCTTGCCGGACATAGCGCCGAACTCGGCAGCGCCGACGATGCGGCGATACTGACCGTACAGATAACCGACCTCGCGGCCGCCGACACCAACGTCACCGGCGGGGCAGTCGATGTCCTGACCGATGTGACGATGGAACTCGGTCATGAAGGCCTGGCAGAAGCGCATGACTTCGCCGTCGCTGCGGCCGATGGGGGAGAAGTCGGAGCCGCCCTTGGCACCGCCGATGGGCAGGCAGGTCAGAGCATCTTTGAAGGTCTGCTCGAAGCCGAGGAACTTGATGATGGAGAGGTTGACGTTGGAAGCAAAGCGGAGGCCGCCCTTGTAGGGGCCAAGCGCCGCGTTGTACTGAACGCGGTAGCCGCGGTTGACGTGATACTTGAGCTGATCGTCCATCCAAACGACGCGGAACTCGATGGTGCGCTCGGGCTCGACCATACGCTCGAGCAGGCAGGCAGCCTCATACTCGGGGTGGGCATTGATGACGGGTTCGAGAGAGGTCAGGACCTCTTCAACGGTCTGCAGAAATTCGGGCTCATTCGCGTTCTTGGCTCTGGTCTCGTCCAGAACTCTCTGGATATAAGCATTCATGATAATAGCCTCCTCTAAATTTACTCGTTAAGAGCATTTCGATGGTGCTTCCATCTCGTCTGTTAGACTATCACAAAACAGGCGCTTTCTCAAGGGGGTACGTCCAAAATCGAAGCGTCCGGCTGTGAGAAATTTTCCCTTCCTTTTTGTGCAAAGCGCAGAAACAGAAATGAAAAAGTTTCGGAATTTTGATAATACCTATTAAAATTCCTGCAATTATTCCTTCATGTCATGCTTAACATCTGAATTTTTTCTGTCATGCTGCGGCGAAGCATGACAAAAGGCGATGGAAAATATCCATCGCCTTTTTGCATATTTGCATTGTTTATGCATACACGCCGCCGGAGGGCTGCGCGTCGTCCGGCTCAGCGGGTGTGAGGACGGGCAGCAGCTCAAGGTCGCACGCCTCGATCCAGAATTCGCTGACATGACCGTCGTAGTACCAAACGCGCACGCGGTCGCCCACATTGAGCAGCGGCGCGTAGGGCACGTCTGCGGCGCTCATGCGGACGGTGAAGTCCGTCTCGCCTGTAAAGCGCAGGAAGTAGATGCTGTTGCCGTCAACGACGGCGGAGCGGATCTCGGCGATAACGCCCTCAAGCGAGCGGCGGTCGGTCTCGACCGGCTGGTCGATGCCGGTCTGATCGTCCGAGATCAGATTGCTCTGCCGGAGCATCTGACGGTAGTTCGACTCGCACTCGGCGACGGTCGCGCCGGTGGCGACGATCTGGTACTGGTTGACGTTGACCATGGCGTACATCTTCACGAGCTCGCTCGCGTCCTTGAGCGCCATGAAGTAGGTCGGCTGCTCGGCAACGTTCAGGAGCAGCGGGAAGGTCGCCGTGTAGCGCAGGTTCTGGACTTGACCCTCGGCGCTGTCCATCGCGCTGTACTCGGTCGCGCCGGCGCAGGGGTAATACTTCGTTTCCTTGGTGCGCTGGTTGGAGAGCAGGAAGCCGACGTTGCTCTCGTCGCCGCCGACGCTCGTCACGCCCGTGTAGAGGTAGACGTCGTCGCCCTCGGCGATGTAGTTGTAGCCGTCGGTGGTGACGGTGACGTCGCGCTGGCCGAGGATGGAGTTGATAAAGCCGTTGTGGTACATACCGTAGTAGTCGTACTGCTCGATGATGAGCTCGGCGGAGTAGACGTGATCGACCCACTCGGGCGGTTCGGTCAGGTACTCGCTCTCGCCGGTGACGGCGTTGACGAGCACCGCGCCGTTGTTGTCCGTGCCGCCGAAAAGCCCGATGGTCTTTTCCTTCTTGGCGCAGACCCAGTAGGGCGTGCCGTCCTCGTCGATCTCAAAGACCGGCTCCTCGAACATGAAGGTCGGATATTGGAAGCGGAGGTGGCGGTAGAGGTTGCGGGAGAAGTGCTCGGCGGTGGTGTACTTCATGCCCTCGTCAAGGCGGACGACGTCCACGCTCTGATCGACCATGTCGATGATGAGGTAGGCGGGAAGGCCGGCGGAGCGGTTGTTGAACCACTTGATGATGTCGCCGTAGCGCAGCGGGGTGACGCGCACGGGGCGGCCGTGGTAGTTGATCTGGGTGTAGTCCTCGGAGACCTCGAACTGGGAGACCATGTCGGAAAGCTCGCCGAGCTTGCGGTCGCCGAGCTTCTCGGCGCTGTCCTTATCGAGCATGGGAATGCGGTCGTAGGCGACCTCGGCGATCTCGGAGGAGAAGTCGCCGGACTGGACGGTGAGGAGCTTCTGGTAGCTGCCCGCGCGGAACACGACCCACGAGGCCACGCCGCCGACGACGGCAAGCGCGAGCAGTCCGGCGGCGAGGAAGAACGGGACGGTGCACTGCTTCTTCACGAAGCGGAAGTAGCCCTTGGCCCCCTCGCCCTGAAAGCCGGAGGTCAGCAGGGCGCAGCCGCAGTAGACCGCGCAGAGAAGCAGGACGAAGCCGTAGAACTCCTCGGCGTGGAGGTTGATGGCGGGCAGCTCGAGATAGAAGTAGACCGCGCCGACGAGGAGGGTGACGAGGGTATTGATGGCGATGCGCTTGCCGGGGGTGCCGACGGCCTTGCGCGGCTTGCGCTCGCGCTTGGGCGCGGCGCTTCCCTCGCTGCCGCCGGCAGCGCTGTTCGCGCCGGAGAAATCAAAGCGGAAGCCGCCGGCGTCGGAGCCGGAAAATTTGATGCCCATAAATTTTTCCTTTCCTTTTGCACGAAGCCGTGCAACAAAATGAAGTTGTTCCACGCTATTATATCACGGCGCGAAGCAAAAACAAGCGGAACGGCGATTTGTTACGGAATTGTTCAAATTTTCCGGCGACGCGGCCTCAGACCCCTTCGCCCACGATGCGGCAGTAGGCGTTGGAGGTCAGGCGGCAGGCGGCGCAGTAGAGCACGGTGAACACGGCGCAGGCGCACGCCGTGACGCCGAGCACGAGCGGAAGGTTCTGAAGTCCGAAGAGCCGCAGAATGCGCCAGATCATCGGCTGAGCAAAGGCGAGATGGACGAAGGCGGCGAGCAGCGGCAGGAGGAACACCATGCGCAGCTGGGCGTTGACGCTTGTGCGGATGTCGCGCTTTGTCATGCCGACGCGCTGCATGACGGCGAAGCGGGCGGCGTCCTCGTAGCCCTCGGAGAGCTGCTTGTAGTAGAGCATCAGGACGGAGGCGAGGAGGAACACCGTGCTGAGGACAAGGGCGAGGAAGAAGAGACTGCCGTAGGTGGCGTAGAACTCCGCGCGCGCCTCGGCGGCGATCTCACGGCTCATCTCGGCGGAGAGGGTGCGGACGACGTCCTCCGCGCCGAAGTAGAGCCCCGCGGTGGAGCCGAGCATGACGAGGATCATGGTCGAGAGGATACAGATGACGGCAAGTCCCGCGCCGGAGCGCTTCATACGATAGACGAGCGAGGAGAGCGCGACGAAGTTTTTCTTCTGGTAATAGAACCGGTCATTGCCTTGGAGCGTGCGGCAGAGGGTAACGCTGCCCGCGATGAAGAGAAGGAATGTCGCAAGGATGACCATGACGACCGCCACGAAGAAAACGAGCATCGCGGTGATCGGCTCGGTGATGGTGACGGCGAGGTAGTAGGCTCCGCCGAGAAGGCCCAGGCCGGGAAGGACGAGGAGCCATTGGGATCTCGGAGGACGCTCGCCGAGGCTGTCGCTGCGGAGAAGGCTGACCGCGGAGGCGCGGCGCACCTGCCGCCATGCGTTCAGGAGGAGAAGAAAGAAGATAAACGCATCGGTCAGGACGCAGAAGCGCACCGCGCCAAGATCCAGCAGCGGCAGAGTGGGCAGCTCCGTGCGGGCGAAATGCGAAAGCACGCGGGCGGAGAGCTGCGTGAGCAGCACGCCGAGGGCGAGTCCCGCGGTGAGGGAGACGAGCGCGGAGAAGGCGGTCTCCCAGAAAAGAAGCGAGGTGAGCGCGCCGCGGTCCATGCCGAGGACGCTCATGAGGCCGAGCTCCTTCTTGCGGCGGCGGATGAGGAAGGCGTTCGTGTAGAAAAAGAAGAGGAGGGCAAACACCGCCATCACCCACTTGCCGAGGGTCATCACGAGGCGGATCGCCGAGGTGCCCATGCCGTTTACGCCGCTGCCGACGGCGTAGAGCACGGGGCTGTCGGCGAGGAAGGCGAGGTCGTAGACCACCGCCGTCATAAAGACGCAGGCGGCGAGGTAGGGGGCGTAAATGCGCCGGTCGCGGCGCATCCCGCTGAGCGCCAGACGGGGATAGAAGAACGCATTCATGCCGCGCCGCCCCCCGTCTGGGACGCAGTGAGCGCGTCGGCGATGCGGCGGTAGAAGGCGGTCTCCGTGTCCGTGCCGCGCGTGAGCTCCTGTGCGACGGCGCCGTCGCGCAGGAAGAGGACACGGCCCGCACAGCTGGCCGCGCGGACGGAGTGCGTGACCATGACGATGGTCTGCCCCGCGCCGTTGACCGTGCCGAAGAGACGGAGCAGCTCCTCGGTGGAGCCGGAGTCGAGCGCACCGGTCGGCTCGTCGGCAAAGAGAACCTGCGGGCGCGTGATGAGCGCGCGGGCCACGGCGGCGCGCTGCTTCTGGCCGCCGGAGACCTCGTAGGGGTATTTTTTGAGCAGGTCGGAAATGCCGAGCCGGTCGGCGAGCGGGACAAGGCGGGACTTCATCTCGCCGCGGCTCTTGCCCTGCAGGACGAGGGGGAGGAGAATGTTGTCCTCCAGAGAGAAGGTGTCGAGAAGGCTGAAGTCCTGAAAGACGAAGCCGAGGTGGTCACGGCGGAAGGCCGCCGCGCGCTCCTCGGGGATCTCGGCGAGGTTCTGCCCGCCGAGGAGGACCGTGCCGCCGGTGGGGCGGTCGAGCGCCGCGAGGAGGTTCAGAAGCGTGGTTTTGCCGCTGCCGCTCTCGCCCATGACGGCGACGTACTCGCCGCTCTCGACGGAGAAGGTGACACTTTTGAGCGCCTCGACCTTCGCGCCGCCGAAGCGGGTGGTGTAGGTCTTGGAGAGACCGCTGACTTCAAGAAGGGACATGGGGAAAACTCCTTTCCGATATTTCTGCCGCCATGATAGCAGGCGGAGCTTGTGTTTTTTCCGTGCTTTTTTCTTAAATCTTTCTTGATTTTGCGCGCAAAAAGCGGCCGAAAAAGCTTTTTTCGCTCTCCGGCCGCTTTTTCAGATGAGGTGGTTGTTTACTTTTTCCGCCGCAGGAGGGCAAGGCCCACCGCGAGCGTCAGAATGAGGACAAGAATTTTTTTCATGGGTCACTCCAGATTCAGCTTCCTCGTGAGGAAGAAATAGGTGACGAGGTAGAAAATGACGCAGACGATCAGCTCGCAGACGAGGGCGACGGCAAAGATGGCATTGCCTGCCTGCACGCCGGTGAGGCTCGACCACGCGGTGAAGCCGTCGCAGAAGAGATTTGCCAGCACCGCGATGGCCGCGAACTGCACGAGCTGGAAGAACACGAGGACGGACACGGCGGTGAGGGCGCTCTTGTGCTTATTGAAGCTGAAGCCGACGGCGTACGCCGCGTAGACGATGAGGGAAACGGCGGTGACGCCCAGGACGCAGAAGAGGAAGAACTCCAACGCGAAGAGCAGCGCCTGCCCCTGCATCGAGCTGTCCAGCTTGCGGAAGGCGCGGAGGAAGTCGGCTGCGAACTGCGGGACCACCCGCCAATCACTAAAATCGAACGCGCCGATCATGCACAGCAGCACGACGGCGAGGAACGCCGCGGCGTACCAGACCGCCGAGACGATCAGCTTGGAGGCAAGGAGTTGGTGCATATTCACCGGCAGCGTCAGGGTGAGGTAGCCCTCGTCCTTGAGGAGATGGTCGCGGAAACGCACGGCGGAGAGCACCAGCGGCGCGAAGCACAGCGCCATGATACCGAAGACGAAGCCGATGGTGACGAGGACCGCCAGCAGGTTGAGCAGCCAGGGAGATTCATTTTGCAGCACGTTCTGCGAGGCGCGCATGGCAAGCGTCAGCGCGAGCATCCCCGCGAAGATGGGCCACATGATGCGGCTCGTGGCACGGAATTCGTGCCGGATGAGTTTGGTCAGCATTTGAACACCTCCCGGAAAAGCTCGTCGACGCTTTTGCCGGTTTCGCCGCGGATGGCGTCGACGGTGGTGTGCCGCTCGACGCGGCCGTTTTGCAGGAAGATCACCTCGTCGAGCACCTGCTCGACATCCGCGATGAGGTGGGTGGAGATGACGACGGAGGCATCCTCGTTGTAGTTGCCGATGATGGTGCGGAGAATGTAGTCGCGCGTCGCGGGGTCGACGCCGCCGATCGGCTCGTCGAGCAGATACAGCTTTGCCGCACGGGACATGACAAGGATGAGCTGGAGCTTTTCGCGCGTGCCCTTGGAGAGCGTTTTGACACGCTGGGAAATGTCGAGGCCGAGGCGGGCGAGCATCTCCTGCGCCGCGTCGCGGCGAAAGTCGGCGTAGAAGTCGGCATAGTAGTCGACGGTCTGCGCGACGGTCATCCAGTCGGGCAGGGCGTTGCGGTCGGGGAGATAGGAGACGATGGCCTTCGTCTCCGGTGAGGGGGCCTTGCCGTCGATCCGGATTTCGCCGCTCGTGGGGGTGAGCAGGCCGTTGGCGAGCTTGATGAGGGTCGTTTTGCCGCTGCCGTTCGGGCCGAGCAGACCGACGATGCGGCCCGGCTCGATGGAAAGCTCCACGCCCTCGAGGGCGGATTTGCCGCCGTAGCGCTTGGTGAGCGCCTTACATTCTAAAATACTCATGGTTCTTCCTCCTTTCGGTCTTGCAGCAGGGCGATGACCTCGTCTCTGCCGCAGCCGAGCTTTGCCATTTCGGAGAGAAAATTCTCCACACATTGATCCGCCAGACGGAGCTTCGCGTTTTCGATCATGGAAACATCTCCCGTCACGAAGCGGCCCGCGGTGCGCTGGGAAAAGACCAGCCCGTCGCGTTCGAGGTCGGCGAGCGCACGCTGCACCGTGTTGGGATTGACGCCCGCCTCCACCGCGAGCTCGCGCACCGAGGGCAGACGCTCGCCGGGTCGGAACTCGCCCGCGACGATGGCCTGCGTCAGGCGCTGCGTGAGCTGGGTGTAGATGGGACTGTCATTGCGGAATTGCCACTCCATACGGTTCCTCCTTTTCTTGATGTATGATTGTATTAGGCGATTAGTACAATAATACATCGGGAACGATTTGTCAAGGGGGTTTGAAAAAGTTTTTGGGAAAAACGATCGTTGTCAAATATTTTTGATGGACAAAGCCCGCTCATTTCCCTATGATGAAGGCAGAAAGGACGGGATGCCTATGGAGATCGGAGCCAAGCTCAGGCAGGCGCGCATAGCGGCTGGGCTCACGCAGGAGCAGACGGCGGAGGCGCTGGGCGTGAGCCGCCAGAGCATATCAAACTGGGAGAATGAAAAGAACTATCCGGACATTGTGAGCGTGGTGCGGCTGAGCGACCTGTACGCGGTCAGTCTGGATGCATTGTTAAAGGAGGAAGCACCGATGTCAGATTATCTGGATTATCTGGAGGAGAGCACCAACACCGTGCGGAGCCGGAGGGAGCAATCTCTGCTGATCCTTCTGTGCGTATATCTGGGCATCTGGGCCGTTTCCGTGCTCTTTTTCTGGCTGCTCACCGGGCCAGACGACGCCATGGGCTACGGCATCGTATTTTTGTGGCTCGTGCTGCCGGTCGCCGCCTTTGTCATTTCACTGCTCATTGGCCGGGGCGGATACGGCGGAAGACGGAATTGGCTGCTGCCGCTCACATTTGGCGCGATGTATATGCTTGCGGAGTATGCGACCTTCACGTTGGCTAATATGCTCTCCTTCAGCGTGCTGCGGATGCCGCAGCCGAGTCTGCTGCTGAAGGGAACGATCATCTCCGCCGCCGGTTTTTGGTTCGGAGCTCTGACGCGGAGACGGAGGAGGCAGCGCGGGGAAAGCGGCGAATAGGAGAGATCGGACAAAAGAAAAGCCGCCCGGGAGGGCGGCTTTTTGAGCGATACGTTTGAGCAATACATTTAGGTGTTGTCGGGGGCGATGGGGCGGCGGACGAGCAGGGCGCGGAGCGCGTGCCAGTTGAAGGGATAAATGGGATACATATAATGTCCGCCGGCGATGGGCCTGGTGGTGACGAGCAGGACAATAATGAGCAGCGTGCCGAGGGCGAGTCCGACCCAGCCGAGGGCAGCGGAGCTGACGAGCAGCACGAGGCGCAGGAGCTTGAAGGCGTAGCCGAGTTCATAGCTCGGCTGGGCGAAGTTCGCGATGGCAACGAACGCCATGTACGCCAGCACCTCCGGCACGAGCCAATGCGCCTGCACGGCGAAGTCGCCGAGCACGAGCGCACCGATCATGGAAAACGAGTTGGAAAAGACGCTGGGGGTGTTGAGCGAGGCGAGCTTGAGGAGGTCGACGATGAACTCGGTCAGGAGAAGCTGGGCGAGGATGGGGACCTCGTACTTGCTCGTGACGGCGAGGAAGCCCAGCGTGCTGTTGGGAAGGTCAGGGTCCTGCACGAGCAGATACCACACGGGCGTGATGAAGAGCGTGAGCAGAAAGACGACCACGCGCAGGATGCGGAGGTACGAGCCGACGAGCGGCGGGAAATAGAAGTCGTTCGCCTCCTGCACGAAATCAAAGAAGCGGGTGGGCAGGATCATGGCGGCGGGGGAGTTGTCCACGAGGACGATGATGCTGCCCTCCATGATGCTCGCGGTGGCGGCGTCGGGGCGCTCAGTATAGCGAACGCGTGGAAAAGGGTTGAACCATTGCCTCCGGTCCATCATGGATTCCGCGATGGATTCCTGCGACATGGAGATGGAGTTCGCGTCGATGGCGGCGAGCTTCGCGCGGACGCGCGCGAGGAGCGCGCGGTCCACCTTGTCCTCGAGATAGCAGAGGACGACGTCGGCGCGGGATTTCTCGGAAATTTTGTGGCCCTCGAGCGTCAGCTGCGGCGTGCGGATGCGGCGGCGCAGGAGCGCCGCGTTCTGCACGAGCGTTTCGATGAAGCCGTCGTGCGCGCCGCGCAGCACCTTGCCCGAGGACGGCTCCTCCACGCCGCGGGAGGGGTAGCTCTTCGCGTCGATGAGGATACATTCGCCGTAGCCCTCGGCGAGGAGCAGCGTTTTGCCGAGGAACACGGCGGTGGCTGTCTGCCGGAGATCTGCTTCGGCGTTGACCTCGCTGAAGGTCACATAGCGGTCGATGAAGGTCTGCGCGTCGGCGGCGTCGGCGGTGGAGGGCAGGGCGAGCCAGAAGCCGATCATGCGCTCGAGCACCGCGTCGTCGCCGTAGCCGTCCACGACATACAGACGGCAGCGGCGGCCGCCCGCGACGAGGTCGCGGGCGATCATGTCAAAGCAGCGCTCGACGCCCAGCAGGGCGTCGAGCGTGCGGACATCCAGTTCAAAGTGTCCCGTCAGGCGCTCCATGGCGGCTTACCGTCCTTGTCTGTCAAGATAGTCCCAGACGTAGCTGGCGACCTCGTCGGGGGTGCGCAGGCTCTTGGCGCCGGAGACGAGACGCTGCTGCTCCTCGGGAGAGAGCCCGGCGTAGCAGCGGTTGGCGTTGACGTCACCCGCGAGGAAGGATTTGAGCAGGGTGTAGCCCACGCGCTCATCGGAGCAAAATTCGGAATTGGTTCCCATCGTGAAGATCTCCATTCTGCCGCTCTGTCTTGCGCTGCTCTCCGTCGGCGGCGGATGGAGAGCCTGCATACGGCGCGGCTGCCGCCTGTCGGTGTGCCGCAAATGCCGGGAGCTTTTGTGTGAACACAAAAAATCGCCTCTGCACTATTGTGTGCAGAGGCGGTCTTTTCATACGCGGTTCAGACCTCTTTATCAAAATAGAAGAAGGTCTCATCCTCGCCGGCGCGGTGCATACAGGAGGAGAGCATCCTGTATGAGGCGTCGTTTTCCTTATAGCATTTGGCGACGACGTGGGCGAGGTGGAGCCGGTAGAGCGCCCAGTCGGCGACGGCGGCGAACGCCTCCGTGCCGTAGCCGTGGCCCGCGAAGCCCGGCGAGACACGGCAGCCGAGCTCCGCGCCGCCGCGGGAATCGAAGCGGTAGAGGACGACCTCACCGATGAGTGCGCCGTCGAGCCGGACGGCAAAGTTCATGGCGCGGGAGCGGGCGTAGTCCTCCCGCGCGACGGCGAGAAAGTAGTCCTCGTAGGGCGTGCCGTCGTAGTCCTTGCGGAAGTCGTAGCCCCACCAGCGGTTGCGGTCGTCGTCGAGGCAGAGGGCGGCGTAGGCGGTTTTGTCCGCATCGGTGAGCGCGTCGAGCGTCAGGCGGGCGGTGGTAAGCGTGGGGATCTCGGTGATGTTGACCAGCTCGTTGAGCACGTCGAAGCGCAGCTTCGCGCCGAGGTGGTCGGGCAGGTACTGGAGCTTCGAGGTGCGCAGGCCCTTGTCGCCGGCGTCGTCCTCGCGGTTGAGCCAGCGCACGCCGTCCACGGCAAATTCCTGCGCGAACGCCTGCACGGTGGCGGGATAGACGCCCTCATAGCCGTAGAGGGCTTTTTCGATATGAATTTGCAGCGTGTCGCCGCAGCGCTCCGCCATGGCGACGGAGAGGAGCCTGCCGTCCAGCTCCATGCCGCCGACGAGGAAGTGCGGGCTGCCGGTCATGCGGAGCATTTTCTCGGCGCAGCGCAGCTCGTTTTTCGCCGAGTCGGACGCCTTGGTGAAGACGGCCTCGTAGTCGCGGAAGAACTGCGTGATGAGCGGCAGGTCGCTCTTCCCGAGCGGGCGGAAGGCGGCGTCGGGATAGAGCTTGCGGAACTTGTTGATGTGGTTGCGCTGTCCGGAGTAGCGGCGTCCGGCAAAGTCGCGCAGATCCTCGGCGGCGTAGATATAGTCGCGCCAGACGCGCGGGGAGGAAAAGCGGAAGTAGGGGTAGCGCGCGGCAAGGCGCTCCGCCTTGTCCTGCGGGACGACGGAGAGGACGAGGGGAATATCCCGCTCGCGGCAGTCGTCCTCGATGAGCGTGAGCGCCGCGTCCTCATCGCCGTCGGGGCCGGGAACGGGGTAGTCGAAGCAATACTGACCGTCGATGAAATTGCGGACGATCAGGCAGCCCGCGCCCTCCGCCCACGAGGGGTGCAGGTGGCTGCGCCACATGAGCTTGACGAGGGCAGAGTATTCGCAGAGCTGGTATTCGCAGCTTTTATAGTAGCGGCGCAGGCGGGCAATGTCCCGCTGCGTGACAGGAGTAAAGGTGAGCATAGGGTGTTCCTTTTCTTTCGCGTTGTTTTCTCTGCGCCCGCGGGTCGGCGGGCTTCCTTATTATAACCGCTTCGGCGGTGATTACAAGTGGCTTTTGCAACGGCTCAGGGCTGCATTTCCGCGACGACGCGCTTCGTGCAGTCGATGAAGTGGCGCAGGCCGTCGCTCGCGGCGTCGAGCGAGCGGACGGCAAGGCCAAGCTCGCGCGAGGACGCCGGCTCGACCGGCAGGAGTTTTACGCCGTCGGTGCGGCCGCGGACGGTCAGCTCGGTCATCATGCTCACGCCGAGGCCGTGGCTGACCATGCTGATGACGGTGGGATCGTCCACCCAGGTCGGCAGGATGTGCGGCTTGACGCCGATGCGGTTGAAGATACGCATGATGTCCTTATCGAAGCCCTGCGAGGGCATGATGAAGTCGCGCGCCTCGAAGGCGGCGAGCGGGAAGGCGGTCATGCCCTGCGTGTCGAAATCACGGGGCAGAACGGCGAACATGGGATCGTCGGCGAGATGCACCCACTCGTACTGGCCCTCGTCCTGCGGGGAGACGAGGATGGCGTCCATCTTGCCCTGCGCGAGCAGCTCGTAGGGGACGTCAACGTGGTCGGCCATGCGGATGTCCACGTCCACGTCGGGGCACTCCTCGCGGAAGCGCTGGATGATGCCCGGCAGCCAATGCATGGCGATGCTGGCGTAGGCGCTGACGCGGATGATCTCCGTGCGCGAGGAGGCGACCTGCTCGATCACGCTGTCGAGCCGGGCGTTGGCTTGCAGAAATTCGCGCACGGCGGGCGCGATGCGCTCGCCCTCCTCCGTGAGGCGCACGCCGCTGCGTCCGCGCTCGAGCAGCGTGAAGCCGACCTCCTTTTCCAGCGAGTTCATCATGTGTGTCAGGCCCGACTGCGTGTAGCCGAGGACCTCTGCCGCCTTGGTAAAGCTGCCGAGATCGACTGCCATGAGCAGGGCCTCTAATTTCTTGCTTTCCATAGAAGTATTTCCTTTCTATTAGGATCGCTCATATTTTTATTATAATACGTCGCTTTACTTTTGGCAAGAAAGACGGTATCATTTGACTAATTTCTGTTTAATTTATACATCTCATTAAAATATATGAGGACGAATTTGACGGAAAACGGAGAGAGAAACGTAGTTAAAGGAGAAAATCACATGGAAAACAATCGTGCCCAATGGGGAAGCAAGATCGGCTTCATCCTGGCGGCGGCGGGCAGCGCCGTCGGCCTCGGCAACATCTGGAAGTTCCCCGGCAAGGCTTTTGAGGGAGGCGGAGGCGCCTACATCCTCATTTATCTGGCCATCGTCGTTCTCATCGGCTTCCCCGTCATGCTCTCGGAGCTGACCATCGGCCGCGCCGCGCAGGCGAACGCCATCGACAGCTTCCACAAGCTCGGCTACCGCGGCTTCAAGTGGGTCGGCGTCACGGGTGTTGCGGTGGCGTTCATCGTCACCTCCTATTACTGCCACGTCGGCGGCTGGGTGCTGCGCTACGTTGTGTCCTATATTACGGAGGCGCAGACGGTCTATGCCGATCCGCTCGGCTATTTCTACGGCCTGCTCGGCTACAACGCCGCGACGGGTGAGACATGGTTCCCGCTGACCGCCATTCTCTTTGCCGCGGTCTTTATGGCAGTCAACGCCGTCATCATCATCAAGGGCGTTGAGGGCGGCATCGAGAAGTTCAACAAGGTCGGTATGCCCGCGCTGTTCATCATTCTCATTGTACTGCTCGCGCGCACCATCACGCTCGACGGCGCGCAGGTCGGCTTCGCCTATATGCTCAGCTGCGACTGGAGCAAGGTCGGCTTCAACACCTTCCTCTCCGCGCTGGGGCAGGCGTTCTTCTCCCTGTCGCTGGGCATGGCCATCATGATCACCTACGGCTCGTATCTGCCCAAGCATGAGAACCTCGGCAAGAACACGGCGCTCATCTGCACGATGGATACGCTCGTGGCGCTCATCGCCGGCTTCATCATCGTGCCCGCGGTGTTTGCGACGCTCGGCTCCGAGAACGTCGGCAAGGGCGGCGGCTTCGCCTTCGCGTCCCTCGCGGGCGTGTTCGAGCACATGGCGGGCGGCGCGTTTTTCGGCGTGCTGTTCTATATGCTGCTCCTGTTCGCCGCGCTGACGAGCAGCATATCCCTCATCGAGGGCGTGGTGGCGTTCCTGACCGAGCGCTTCGGCTGGAAGCGCAAGCCCACCACCATCATCGTCTGCACGCTGATGTTCCTCATCGGCTGCCTGTACACCATGTCGCAGGCCGCGTTCAACATCAAGGGCATCTGGTTTGACTTCGCCAACGGCGTGAGCTTCCCCATCTTCGGCGACTTCATGGAGTTCCTCACCGACCGTCTGATGATCCCTCTGTGCGCGCTCGGCGTGTGCATTTTCACCGGCTGGATCTGGAAGCCCGCGAATGCCGTGCATGAGATCGAGCTGGACGGCAAGCCGTTCAAGCTGGCAAAGGTCTACAGCGTGCTGGTCAAGTACGTTGCGCCCATCTCCATCCTGCTCATCATCGTGGCGAGCTTCGTCACCGGCACGACGCTGAGCTGAGAAAACGAAAAAGCGACGAAAAGCCCTCCGCTCACCGAGCGGAGGGCTTCCTTGTGCGTTATTCCGCCGTGTACAGGCGGCCGTTTTTCCGATAGACGATGCGGACCTCGGGCGTGTTGGTGAGGTAGACGAGCGAGCCGTAGCTCACGCCGAAGTCCAGCACGTCGCCGAGCCGGACGGGGACGGCGGCGTCCTCCACGTCAAGAATGGTGTGGTCCGAGGACGCGCCGAGGATCTCCACGCCCGCGAGGCGCGGCGTGAGGTCGAAGGGATCGCCGTAATCGACGCGGCCCGCGGCGCAGAGCGCGCGGCGGCGGATGCCGCGGTCGGTGTATTCGCGCGTTTTGCCGAAGGCGTCCACGGTCAGCTCGCCGACGGGATAGCTGGGCTTCGGCTTGCACTCCACGACCTCCATGCGGAGGGTGAACACGTCACGGCGCAGAAAGTCAGGATAGCAGCCGTAGATGCCGCCGAGGAGGGCGAACTCGCCGATGCGCAGATGGTTGACGCGCGCGGGCAGCGTGCCGTCAAGCACCATGTGGACGGAGGTGGACGCGCCGCCGGAGATATATTGCAGCTCGCGGCCAATGGCGCGCTCCACCGCCTCGGCGGCGGAGACCAGCTCGCGCAGCTTCTCCGGCGTGGCGGCGACCGAGCCGTAGCAGCCGAGATTCGTGCCGACGCCCGCCAGCTCCAGATGGTCGAGCTTATACTCGACCTCAAGCGCGGCGTCGACCAGTTCCTCGCGGCTCCAGAAGCCCTCGCGCAGATCGCCGAGGTCAGCCATCAGGATCACCCTGTGGCGCGTTCCGCGCTTCGCGCAGACCGCGTTGAGGGCGCGGAGCGTTTCAAGCTCGCTTTGGAGACTCATGTCCGCGACCTCCGCGACCTCCGGAAGCTCGGAGAGCATGGGAATGCGGATGAGAACGCGCTCGCAGGCAACGCCCGCGCCGCGCAGGGCGCGCAGCTGACTGAGACGGGACGAGGCAAGGCTCCGCACACCGCATTCCGTATAGACCCCGGCGGCCTCCGGCAGCGCCGAAAAGCCCTTGACCACGCCCGTGACCTCGACAGAAAGGCTCTGGCAGCGCTCGATGAGCGCTGCCAGATTTGCTTTCAGCTTGTCAAGGTCGATCTCTAAAAGAGGGTATCGTGCCGTTCCTCTGTTCATAGACCGTTCCTTTGCCGTTTTGATTTATTCCGCCTTAGCCGCAGCCTTGGACTTCTTATAGGGCTTGCCGGCAAGATCCTTGACCGTCCAGCCGATGAGGGCGCACAGCCAGTTGATGAGCGGCATCAGCCAGTTGAACAGAGCCCACGGGCCGTAGCCGCCCGCGCCCCACGCGTTGATATCAAGGGTGCTGGAGATAAACACGCCGCAGGTGTTCCACGGAATGAGGGCGGAGGTGACGGTACCGGCGCTTTCCAGCGTACCGGAGAGGAGAGCCGGGTGCAGACCCTTCTCTCTGTATTCCTCGGCATACATACGGCCGGGAACGACGATGGAGATGTACTGCTCGGGCATGACGGCGTTGGAGAGCACGCAGGTGCACTCGGTGAGGAGCACGAGACCCGCGGGGCCCTTCGCCAGCTTCTTGAGGCTGTTGACGATGACCTCGAGCTGGTGGGTGTCCTCCATAATGCCGCCGAACATCATGGCGATGATCGTCATGGCGACGGAGGACATCATGCCGAGGATACCGCCGCTTTCAAGCAGACGGGTCATGGTGTAGCTGGTCTCGGGAGAGAGGGTCTCCTCGAACATGGCGAGCACTTCGTCGCTGAAGTAGTAGCCGTTCATGCCGAAATCAAACACGGTACCCATGTTGCACTCGGGCTGGAAGATCATGCCCATGATCGCGCCGGAAATGATGCCGAGCGTGATACCAGGGATGGCGGGCATCTTCATGGCAACCGCCACGATAACGATGACCGGGGGCAAGAGCAGCGCAGGGTTGATATTGAACACGGCCTCGAGCGCGCCGGAGAACTCCGTCACGCGGCTCATGTCGGCATCGCCGCCGTGATACTGCATGGCGCCGAGAATACCGAAGCCGATGAGGGTGATGACATAGGTGATGCCGGTGGGCAGGATCATGGCCTTCACATGGGTCATAACGTCCGTGCCTGCCATAGCGGGCGCAAGGTTCGTGGTATCGGACAGCGGGGACATCTTATCGCCGAAGTAGGCACCGGAGAGGACCGCACCGGCGGTCATGCCGGGGCTCATGCCGAGACCGAAGCCAATGCCCATCAAGGCGACGCCCATCGTACCCATCGTGCCCCAGGAGGTACCGGTGGCCAGAGAGGTGATGGAGCAGATGAGAACAGACGCAATGAAGAAGATCGCGGGCTTGAGGACCTTCAGACCGTAGAAGATCATTGTGGGAACGACACCGGCGTTGATCCAAACGCCGATGAGGATACCGACGATGACGAGGATACAGACAGACTGGAGGGCTTTATAAATACCGTCCATCATGGACTTTTCGATGGCCTCCCACTTGTAGCCGAGGTAGAGCGCCATCAGCGCGGCGCCCATAACGCCGATGAACATGGGAACATGCGGGTCTGTTTCATACTTGACGATGCCGAGCGCCAATGCGCCGACCAAGATCAGCATGGTGACCAGAGCTTCCCACAGCTTTGGCATACGCGGGGTCCTGGCTTTCTTTTCTTCACTCACTTGATTGTACCAACCTTTCTCTAAATACATGGTGCGCATAGGGCGGGAACGCTCCCGTCCGCGCAGCTTCGTAGATGGTGAACACTGTTTTACGGTATTTGCGAGGGTCTGTGCGCCCGCAGACCGGCAGATGAGACCGGCGGCGGGAAGACGTGATCTTGACGGTATTCCCCCTTTATTCGGTGATTTTTCCCTCCTTGAATGATCAGGAAACGATTTGCTGCGGTCTCCCCGTCCTCCCTCGCCCCCCTGCGAAGGGGAGGACGGGGAAATTGCATATAAGGCTGATACGGGAAGCGTGCGGCGTACCGATTAAATATGCGGATATTTTAGCATATTTTATGCACGGTGGCAAGTGCCGCGCGCTTGCCGGATATCACAAAATTTACCCCTTGGGCTTGGCGATAACGCCGTTTCGTTTTACCAACCGAGCTTGGTCATGGCGTCGTCGACCGCCTTGATGCACAGGTCGATCTCTTCCTTGCCGGTGATCAGCGGCGGAACGAAGCGCAGGACGTTGCCGTTGGTGTTGTTGATGAGGACGTTGGCATCCTTGAAGCACAGGTCGACGACGGGCTGGCCGCTGGGATGGTTGAGCTGGATGCCGTTGATCATGCCGAGGCCGCGGATCTCGTTGACCGCCTTGGGATGGTTCTTCTCGATGACCTTGTGCATCTGATCGCGGAAATACTCGCCCATGACGCGGGCATTCTCGATGACGCCCTCGTTGATCATGACGTCGAGCGTGGTGGCAGCCAGAGCGCAGGCGAGAGGACCGCCGGCGAAGGTGGAGCCGTGGGTGCCGGGGGTGAGGGTCTTGGCCGCATCGCCGCGGGCGCAGACCGCGCCGATGGGCACGCCGGAGCCGAGCGCCTTCGCCATGGAGCAGGTATCGGGCTCCACGCCGTAGTTCTGATGCGCGAAGAGCTTGCCGGTGCGGCCGGAGCCGACCTGGACCTCGTCGAACATGAGGAGGATGCCCTTCTCGTCGCACAGGTCACGCAGGCCCTGCAGGAACTCCTGAGAGGCGGGACGCACGCCGCCCTCGCCCTGGACGGGCTCGGTCAGGATGGCGCAGACGTATTCATCCATGATGTCCTTGACGGACTGGAGGTTGTTGAACTCGGCATAGCGGAAACCGGAGGGCAGGGGCTCGAAGTAGCGGTGGACGGCATACTGACCGGTGGCGGTGCAGGTGGCGAGGGTGCGGCCGTGGAAGGAGTTCTTCATCGTGATGACGACGAAGCGCTCGGGATGGCCGTGATCCTTGGCGTACTTGCGGGCGAGCTTGATCTGGCCTTCGTTGGCCTCGGCGCCGGAGTTGGCAAAGAGGACCTTATCAAAGCAGCTGTTCTCGACGATGAGCTTCGCGGTCTGGACGGCGGGCTCATTGTAGAAGTAGTTGGAGCAGTGGAGAATGGTCTCCGCACGCTCCTGCAGGCACTTGACGATGGCGGGATGGCAGTGGCCGAGACCGTTGACGGCGATGCCGCCGACGAAATCGAGGTACTTGTTGCCGTCCTTGTCGAAGACGTAGACGCCCTCGCCGCGCTCCATGGAGATGGGCATACGGACATGGTTGCCGTAGAGGTACTTGTCACCGTTTTCGATGACTTCCGCATTGGTCTTGAACTTTTCGATCATGGTAGAGTCCTCCTGTTAAAATTTTATGTATGTTTTACCATTTGATGCCAACGCTCGGCTGTGCGGTGCCGATCGTGGTGCCGGTGCCTTCGGTGGTGAAGGCCTCGTAGAGTACGGAGTGGGGCTTGCGGCCGTCGATGATGTGGACGCTGGTGACGCCCTCCTCGATGGCCTCGACGCAGCAGTCGACCTTGGGGATCATGCCGCCGGCGATGGTGCCCTTGTCCTTGAGGGGCTTCACGTCCTGAATGTTCAGGTAGCTGATGACGTCGCGCACCTTGATGTCGTTGCACAGACCCTCGATGTCGGTGAGGATGACGAGCTTTTCCGCGCCGAGAGCGGAGGCGAGCTTGCCTGCGGCGGTGTCGCCGTTGATGTTGTAGGTGTTGCCCTGCCCGTCGGTGCCGACGGGGGCGATGACGGGGATGAAGCCCGCGTCGAGCATGGCGTTGATGGCGTCGGCGTTGACGTAGTCGATGTCGCCGACGAAGCCGAGCTCCTCGCTGCGCTTGTGGCAGTGATAGATGTCGCCGCTCACGCCGGAGAGGCCGACGGCCTTGCCGCCGATCTGGTTGATCCTGCCGACCAGCTCGGTGTTGACCTGACCGACGAGGACCATCTCGACCACGCGCATGATGTCCTCGGACGTGTAGCGCAGGCCGTTGATGAACTGCACGGGAATGTTGAGCTTCTCGAGCATCTTGTTGATGCCGGGGCCGCCGCCGTGGCTGAGCACGGGCTTGAGGCCGAGGAGCTTGAGCATCACGACGTCGTGGAGCACGGCGTCCTTGAGCTCGTCGTTGATCATGGCGTTGCCGCCGTACTTGATGACGATGACCTTGCCCTGATATTTTTCAAGGTAGGGCATGGCCTCCATCAGGGTCTCTACCTTCTTCGCAACGTCGCTCATGGGTAGCCCTCCTTAGGTGCGGTAGTCGCCGTTGATCTTGACGTACTCGTAGGTGAGGTCGCAGCCGTAGGCGACCGCCTTGCCGTCGCCGCTGTGGAAGTCGACGATGACGGTGATGTCATGCTCAGTGAGCACGGCCTTGGCCAGCTCCTCGCTGAAGTTGGTGCCGAAGCCGTCCTTCATGACCTGAACCTCGCCGGCGCTGCTCTTGATGATGCAGTCCGCCTTGGTGGGATCGACATCCGCGCCGGAGTAGCCGGCGGCGGCCATGATGCGGCCCCAGTTCGCGTCGCGGCCGAACACGGCGGCCTTGAACAGGGTGGAGCCGGCGATGGCCTTGGCGACCAGACGGGCGTCATGCTCGGTGGGCAAGCCGTAGGACTCGACGACGATCAGATGGGTCGCGCCCTCGCCGTCGGAGGCGATGCGGCGGGCCATGTCGATGCAGATGTGCTCGATGAGACCGGCGAGAGCCGCCTTGTCCTCCTCGGTCTTGACCTCGACGCCGGAGGCGCCGTTGGCGAGCAGGATCATGGTGTCGTTGGTGGAGGTGTCGCCGTCGACGGTGCACATATTGAAGCTCTTGTCGATGGCGTTGTGCAGCATCTTCTGCAGGTCGGCGGAGTCGCACTTGGCGTCGGTGGTGACGTAGGCGAGGGTGGTGGCCATGTTGGGGTGGATCATGCCGGAGCCCTTGGCCATCGCGCCGATGCGGATGGTGCCGGAGGAGAGTTCAAGCTCGTAGGCGGACTCCTTACGGACGGTATCGGTGGTCATGATGGCGTAGGCCGCGTCGGAGCCGTTGGCGGCGTCGAGCTTGGCAGGGATGATCTGACGGACGCCATCGAGCACCTTCTCGACGGGCAGCTTCTGGCCGATAACGCCGGTGGAGCAGACGAAGACCTCGTTCTCGCCCACGCCGAGGAGCTTCTCGGCCTCGCGCTCGACGGTCTTGGCATCCTCGATGCCTTGCGTGCCGGTGGCGGCGTTGGCGTTGCCAGAGTTGATGACGATGGCGCGGGCCTTGCCGTTTTTGAGGATCTCACGGTCGAGAATGACGGGGGCGGCGCAGAACTTGTTGGTGGTGAACACCGCCGCGCAGGAGGCCTCGGTCTCGGAGTAGATGACGGCCACGTCGGGCTTCTGCGTCTTGCGGCTCTTCACGCCGACGTACACAGCGCCCGCGGTAAAGCCCTTCGGGGAGGTGATGCCGCCGCCTTCGATCACTTTGTATTCCATAGTGTTGTTCTCCTTTTCTTATTCTTACCTTATATAAAATCAGTTCCTTACGGATACATCGGGGGCATCATGAGGCCGGTGGTCTCGGGGATCCCCATGATGAGGTTCATGTTCTGGATGGCCTGGCCGGCGGCGCCCTTGCCGATGTTGTCGATGACGGAGGAGACGATCAGGCGGTGGGTGCGGGAATCGAAGGTCGGGGTCATCTCGACGAAGTTGGTGCCGTAGGCCCACTTGGTCTGCACGGGGAGATTGGCCGGGAAGACTTTGACGAAGGGTTCGTCCTTGTAGAAGTCCTTGTACAGCTCGTAGACCTCCTCGTTGGTGAAGTCCTTATCGCAGGTGGCGTAGATGGTGACCTCGATGCCGCGGATCTGCGGGAGGAGGTGCGGCTGGAAGTTGATGTACTGCCAGGTCTCGGGCTTCATCAGATCCTTGCCGGTGATGTAGGCGATGTTCTGCTCGATCTCGGGGGTGTGGCGGTGACCGCCGCCGAGGGCGTAGGCACAGAAGTTGTTCTCCGCCTCGGTGAGGAGCTTGTTGAGGGCGGGACGGCGGCCGGCGCCGGTGTAGCCGCTCTTGGCGTCGATCACGATGGTGTTCTCAACGATGTGGCCGGTCTTGAGCATGGGCTGGAGGCCGAGGGTGGAGGCGGTGGGATAGCAGCCGGGGTTGGCGATGAGCTTCTTGCCCTTGGCCAGCTCGCGGTTCATCTCGGGCATGCTGTAGACGGCGTCATGGGTCATCTGGGGATTGGTGTGCTTGTCGCCGTACCACTTTTCCCAGACCTTCACATCGCGGAAGCGGATGTCCGCGCCGATGTCGATGATGCGGGAGCCTTCGGCGAGAACGATCTCCGCCCACTTGGCGACCGCGCCGGAGGGGACCTGGATCATCACGACGTCGCTCTTGCGGGCGGTCTCGCGCACGTTCTCCTCGGTCAGATCCAGAATGGTCTGGTCATAGAAGCCGCGCAGGGCGGGATGATGGGTGGAGATGGCGTCGCCCACGCCGTAGGTATCGAGAACGTTGACGAGCTCGCCGTCGGGATGGTTGACCATCATGCGCAGCACTTCGCCGCAGACATAGCCGGTCGCACCGATGCAGGAATAATGGATCATGGTGATAGCCTCCTCAAAAATTTTCTGCGATTTGCAACAACGCCGTCGTGGGCTTGCAAACCGCTTCGCGATAGTGTTTAATTATCTACGCATACAGTATATAGTTTTAATGCGGAATGCACAAGAAAATCATTGTTCTGCTGAACATTCCAAAATGGAATGCTTGACAGATGATTCACATTCGGCTATCATGGCCTTAATGCCGATGCAAACAAGGAGATGAGCGCATGATCCACAAATATCTGGCCTACCTCAAGACCATCGAGACCGGCAGCATCACGCAGGCCGCCGCGGAGCTGGGCTACACGCAGTCTGCCGTGAGCCGCATGATCGCGGACCTGGAGGAGCATTGGGACGTCCCGCTGCTCACGCGCAATCGCTCGGGCATCGAGATCAGCTCGGAGGGGACGCAGCTGCTGCCCATCCTTCAATCCATCGTCAAGGGGCAGGAGGAGCTCAGCTTTGCCGTCGGCGAGCTGCACGGACTGCAGAGCGGCCTCATTCGCGTGGGCGCGTTCACCAGCATGGCGACCGGCTGGATGCCACTGATGATCAAGTCCTTCCACGAAAAATACCCCAATATCCGCTTTCAGATCTTCAACGGCGAGTACAACCAAATCGCGACATGGCTGCGCCGCGGGCAGATCGACTGCGGCTTTCTCGCCCTCCCCTGCGCCAAGGAGTTCGACACGACCTTCCTGCTGCGCGACTCGCTGACGGTCATCCTGCCGCCGAACCACCCGCTGCGCGACGCGGAATGCTTCCCCGTCAGTCGGCTGTCGGACGAGGATTTCATCAGCCTCATGGAGGAGCAGGACTACGAGATCAATTTGTTCCTCGAACATCTCAGGCAGTCCCCGCGCATCAAGTTTGAGGTGAGCAGCGACTTCGCCATCCTCGCGATGGTCGAGTGCGGGCTGGGCATCAGCGTGGTGCACGACCTGATCCTGCACCCCAACCGCCACGGCATCATCAAAAAGCCGCTCGACGAGCCGTACTACCGCGACATTGCCATCGCCACGAGCGCGGCGGCGCAGCCGTCCACCATCACGCGGATGTTCTGCGAGCACGCGCTCGAGTGGGCGAGGGATACCAGCTCCGCCATCGCCCCCGCCACGGCGGAGGCCCCGGAGTACGCGGAGCTGGCAAAGTAAAGAGATGGGAAAAAGGGACCGTTCTCTGCGGAAGAGAACGGTCCCTTTTGCTGTAAAAGCGGCGTTATGCAGCTTCTCCGGGCAGCGCCCGCGTTTTTTCGCCTGCCTGCCGCCCGGACGTAAAATCTCCTGTTGACAACAGCGCCGCGGCGTGTACTATGGAGGTAATAGATCAAACGGAAGCGAGGAAACGTATGGAATACAGGATAGAGCGGGACTCGATGGGGGAGGTCCGCGTTCCCGCGGACCGCTACTGGGGCGCGCAGACGCAGCGCTCGCATGAGAATTTCCCCATCGGTGTCGGGATCGAAACGATGCCCGCGGAAATCATCCGGGCGTTTGCCGTGCTGAAAAAGGCGGCGGCCATCGCCAACCGCGAGCTGCTGCCCGAGCGGATGAGCGCGGAAAAATGCGCCCTGATCGGCCGCGTCTGCGACGAGATCCTCGCCGGTGAGCTGGACGGACATTTCCCGCTCGTTGTGTGGCAGACGGGCTCGGGCACGCAGTCGAACATGAACGTCAACGAGGTCATCGCCAACCGCGGCAACGAGCTGGCGGGGAAAAAGCTCCTGCACCCAAACGACGATGTCAATATGTCGCAGTCCTCGAACGACACCTTTCCCACGGCGATGCATATTGCCGCCTGTCTTGCGGTGGAGGACCGCCTTCTCCCTGCTGTTTCCACGTTGGAGCAGACCCTCCTGCATCTGGAGGCGGAGAACGCCGACGTGCTGAAATCCGGGCGGACGCATTTGCAGGACGCGACGCCCATCACCTTCGCGCAGGAGATCTCCGGCTGGCGGACGAGCCTCGCACGGGACCGTGAGCTGCTCACCGCCGCGCTGCCCCCCTTGCGGGAGCTGGCGCTCGGCGGCACGGCGGTCGGCACGGGACTCAACGCCCCCGATGGCTTTGACCGGGCGGTCGCCGCAGCCATCGCGGAGCTGACCGAAAAGCCCTTTGTCACCGCGTCCAATAAGTTTCACGCGCTCACGTCGAAGGATGAGCTGGTGTTCGCACACGGCGCGGTCAAGGCGCTCGCGTGCGACATGATGAAGCTCGCGAACGATGTGCGCTGGCTCGCCTCGGGTCCGCGCACGGGGCTGGGGGAGATCGCCATTCCAGCCAACGAGCCCGGCTCATCCATCATGCCCGGCAAGGTCAACCCCACGCAGTGCGAGGCGGTGACGATGGTGGCGGTGCAGGTCATGGGCAACGACGCCGCCGTCGGCATAGCGGCGTCGCAGGGGAACTTTGAGCTGAACGTCTTTATGCCCGTGTGCGCCTATAACTTTCTGCAGTCCGTCCGTCTGCTGAGCGAGGCCATTGCTTCGTTTGACAAAAACTGCGCGTCCGGCATCCGCGCAAATCGGGAGAGGATGGACGAGAACGTGCGCCGCTCGCTGATGCTCGTCACGGCGCTCAACCCGCACATCGGCTATGAAAACGCCGCGAAGATCGCAAAGAAGGCATACGCGGAAAACCTGACGCTGCGCGAGGCCTGCGCTGCGCTGGAGCTTCTGCAGCCGGAGGAATTTGACCGCATCGTCCGCCCCGAGCGGATGGTTTGAAAGCCTGCCAATAAAAAGGAGAACGCTATGGATTACGCAAAAGAATCGCTCCGCCTGCACGGGGAGTGGAAGGGTAAGATCGAAATGGTGACCCGCGTGCCGGTCAAGACGAAGGACGATCTGTCCCTTGCCTACACCCCCGGCGTCGCGCAGCCCTGTCTGGAAATTCAAAAAGACATCAACAAGAGCTACGAACTCACGCGCCGCTGGAACATGGCGGCGGTCATCACCGACGGCAGCGCCGTCTTGGGCCTCGGCGACATCGGCCCCGAGGCCGGTATGCCCGTCATGGAGGGCAAGTGCGTGCTCTTCAAGGCGTTCGGCGATGTGGACGCTTTCCCCATCTGCGTCAAGACCAAGGACGTGGACGAGTTCGTGGAGACCGTCTACAACATCTCCGGCAGCTTCGGCGGCATCAATCTGGAGGACATCGCCGCGCCACGCTGCTTTGAGATCGAGCGCAAGCTGAAGGAAAAATGTGACATTCCCATCTTCCACGATGACCAGCACGGCACCGCCGTCATCACGCTGGCGGGCCTGACGAACGCGCTCAAGGTCGTGGGCAAGAAGAAGGAGGACGTGAAGATCGTGACCTCCGGCGCGGGCGCGGCGGCCATTGCCATCACGAAGCTGCTGCTCTCCGCGGGCTTCCGCGACATCACGATGTGCGACCGCAAGGGCGCGATCTACCAGGGCCGCGATGGGCTGAACTGGATCAAGACCGAGATGGCCGAGGTCACGAACCTGAGCCGCAAGGCGGGGACGCTCGCCGATATGCTGGTGGGTGCGGACGTGTTTATCGGCGTTTCCGCGCCGAATACCGTCACAACCGAGATGGTCAAGACGATGAACAAGGACGCGATTATCTTCGCCTGCGCGAACCCGACGCCGGAGATCTTCCCCGACGCGGCAAAGGCGGGCGGCGCAAGGGTCATTTCGACCGGCCGCAGCGACTATCCCAACCAGATCAACAATGTGCTCGCATTTCCCGGCATCTTCCGCGGTGCGTTCGATGTGCGGGCCAGTGACATCAACGAGGAGATGAAGGTCGCGGCGGCGGAAGCGCTGGCGGGTCTTGTGGGCGATGAGCTCAGCGAGGACTATATCATCCCCGCGGCATTTGATCCGCGCGTCGGCCCCGCGGTGGCGAAGGCGGTCGCCGAAGCCGCGCGCAGGAGCGGCGTGGCAAGGATCTGAGCCCGACCGGCGGCACGAAAAGACCCTGCCGCCGACCGCGCCGGAGACAGACCGGCATGGAGCATTTGACCGGGAGGGATGCTGAGTGAATCGAAAAGGAGCATGGCTGCTGGCGGTATTGCTGGCGGTGCTGTGCGGTATCCCTGCGCGGGCGGCGGAGCTGGAGCCTGCCTATGTGCGAACGGTATTCGACCAGACCAACGGCCTGCCGACCGACGAGGCAAACGCCGTCCTGCAGACGAGGGACGGCTACCCGTGGGTGGGCAGCTACGGCGGCCTTCTGCGCTTCGACGGCTCCGAATTCCACAATTTCAGCACCAAGGGCGCCATTGCGACGCCGGGGTGTTCGTCTACGAAAACGGCGTCTTTACCGCCGTGCCCTGTACGAAAAAGAACAGCTATCTGAGCATACGCGATTTCGCGGAGGGACGCGAGGCATCATTTACGTTGCCTCCACCTCCGGCGTGTGCCGGGTCCGCAGCGGACTTCTGGTGCCCTACAGCAACCCGTACATAACGGGCGAAACCGCTTATGCGCTGGGGATCGACCGCTATGGCCGCCTGTGGTGCGCCATGAGCACGGGAAAGTGCGCGGTCATGCAGGACGACCGTGTGCTGGCCATGCTGGACGCGGAGCTGTTCTTCGAAGACGGCAGCGTGATAAGCTGCCTGACCTCGGACCGCGCGAACAACATCTATCTGGGCACCAACGGCTCGGCGCTGGCGAAGGTCGCGTGCAACGGTCAGAGGTTGGACGGCACGGCCTTTATAGTGCAGTCCTACGAGGTGACGGAAGCGGCCAACCACAACCGGATCGACGTTACCGCCGAGGGAGATATACTGGTCTCGGGCCAGCAGGGCTTTGCATGGGTCACCGCCGACGGTACGCAGCGGGATCCCCATACGGGCACGAGCACCGACGCGGTGAACTGCGCCGCTCTGGACACCGAGGGCAACGTCTGGCTGGCCTCCTCCAACGAGGGCCTGGTCCGTTACAGCCCCGGCTGCTATGCCTCGCCCAACCTCGCGGAGGGTCTGACGGACCTGGATATCAATGCTGTGACCGCGGCGTGCGGACGGTACTATGCCGCCGTGAACCAGGGACTGCTGGCCTTTGACAGCGACTGGCAGCCGGTGCAGAACGCTCTGACGCGGGCGCTGGACGGCGTTCCGGTGCAGAGCCTTATGGTGGACAGCCGCGGTCGCCTGTGGTGCGGGACCTACTCCGAGCTGGGTCTTGTGCGCTATGACACGGGCGGCGGAGAGATTGTTTTCTTTAATCAGAGCAACGGGCTGGGGAGCACGCGTATCCGCGTGGCCTTCGAGCTGCGGGACGGTACGGTGGCCGTGGGAACGCAGGACGGCCTTGCCCTGATTCGGGGCGATGAGGTCGCCGCCTTCTATGATAAGGACAGCGGACTGGAGACGCAGTCGATCCTCTGCATCGTTCAGGCTCCCGACGGCACGCTGCTGGCGGGCAGCGCCGGAAGCGGGATCTACGCGCTGGCGCAGGACGGCTCGATCACGAAATTCAGCTACGAACAGGGGCTGGAGGACGGCGTGGTGCTGCGCGTATTGCAGGAGGAGGACGGCCGCAGCGCCTTTGTCAGCGCGGGCAGCCACCTGTATTATTGGGCGGACGGGACTTTCCGCAGGCTGGACGGCCTGCGCATCGGTCCCGGCTCGATCTTCGATCTCTACGAGCGGGACGGAAAGCTGTGGCTGCTGCAGGACAGCGGCATTTACGCCTTGGATAAGGCGCGGATCTTAGCGGGAGAAACGCCGCACGCCACCCAGTGCGGAACGGCCCGCGGGCTCACCGGCTCCCTGCGGGTGAACACCTGCAATTATATGGCCCCGGACGGCAGCCTGTATCTGGCCACACGAAACGGCGTCAGCGTGTTTGACTTCCGGGAGATCTCCGCGCCGATGCCGCCGCTGGTCATCAACAGCATCCGCGTGGACGACCGGACCTACGAGTCCCCGGAGCGGCTGACGCTCGGCAGCGACGCCCGGCGCATGACCATCCGCTTCTCCGCGCTGACCTATTCCGGCGCCACCGACCTGTGCATCGGGTATCAGCTCATGGGCTTTGCCCAAAGCCAAGGCCTACACCGTGGGCAGTTGGCTGGAAGTGTGGATGGAAAACTACGCAAAAGTAAAACTCAGGCCGTCCACGTTCAAAACCAGCCAAGGCTTTCTCGAGAATCACATCAAGCCGCAGATCGGCAGCATCTCGCTGGCAGATTGCACTTCTCTGGACTTACAGCGGTTCTACAAGCACCTGCTGGACGGCGGTCGGGTTGACCGCATCGAAGCCAAGAAAAAGCCGAAAGGTTTGGCACCGAAAACCGTGCGAAACATCCACCAGATGATCGGCTCGGCGTACAACCTCGCCATGCCGCGCATCGCGCGGCGCATAACAAAGGGGCTATTCTCTACCGTAGAGAATAGCCCCTTTGAAACCCCAAGAGAACGCAAGGGACTGCCGCCCCTTGACCCCCGAACTGCTCATATTAAATCACCATCTCAGCAACCGTGTGTTTGGTTTTTCTTCTGAACGATTTGGCGTGCTTCTCTTTCCGCTCAGCCGCTGCTGCGGAGCCAGTACAGCAGTCGCTGCAAAAAAATTTGAACCCCCACAGGGGCAGCGGCCAAGCGGACATAGACGAAGGTCAAATCGAAAGCGGCAACAAAAATGGCGGGTATTTCTTTGCGCAGCGCGTGCAGTCGTTCTGTCGCGAGCCTGCAATGAAGTGGGTCACGGGCGTAGCCCGTGCGCGTTTTCTCGCCGCTTTTGCGCGGTCAAAAGCGGTGACGCCGGAGGCGGGAGCTTCCATGACCTGCGCCACACCTTCGCGACCATGGCCCTGCAAAACGGCGTGGACGTCAAAACCGTCAGCAGTATGCTCGGCCACTACTCGGCGGGCTTCACACTGGACACCTACGCCCATGTGACCACCGATGCCCAACTCAAAACGGCGCAAACAATGGGCAATATCCTCTCCCGTGCTGTCTGATGCTTTCCGCTACCCGTCCCGTTGGGGTCAGCGTTTGGGTCGGGAAAAACGGCAAGTAAGTTATCGGGCAAAAAGTACGGAAAAAGTCCTGATTTCGCAAGAAATCAGGACTTTCTGGTTGCGGAGACAGGA
>ERZ773224.1178-NODE-1178-length-33564-cov-4.087767_pt1 | contig 33564 bp, 28 predicted proteins | sample MGYA00580526_ERZ773224 | MGnify/ENA primary metagenome ERZ773224 (study PRJEB29015, sample SAMEA2737743) | human gut metagenome | biome: human gut; feature: human-associated habitat; material: faeces | place: China | collected 2012 ... | reverse complement strand
AAAAACTAAAAAAAGATTATGGTGTAATTTCCAATATTACTGCTTGACTAGCACAGAGTTGCGTTGTAGAATAATATCAACACTACGATAGGAATACATAAGAAAGGATCGGTGAAATGGAAGTTGAAATCATTAAAGCGAATAGTTCTGGTGAAGATATTTCTAATGGAAGAAGGATTGACAGATTAAGAGTTGCCGCATATTGTCGTGTTAGTACTGATGATGAAGATCAGATTAAAAGCTATAATTCAATGGTCAGGTATTATACTGATTTGATTAAAAGTAATAAACAGTGGGTATTTGCCGGAGTCTTTGCAGATAAAGCTATCACAGGAACGAAAACAGATAAACGTGAAGAATTTCAGTTACTGATTCAGGAATGCCTTTCAGGAAATATTGATATGGTAATTGCAAAGAGTATTCCACGATTTGCAAGAAATACTTTAGACACATTAAAATATGTAAGAATGCTAAGAGAAAGGAATATAGCAGTATATTTTGAGGTTGAAAAAATTAATACCTTAAAGGATGGCGAATTTTTACTGACTATTTTAAGTTCTGTTGCACAGCAAGAGGTGGAAAATACATCTGCATATGTAAAAAAAGGCTTAAAGATGAAAATGAAACGAGGAGAACTCGTTGGATTTCAGGGATGCTTAGGTTATGATTATGATGTGGTGACTAAATCGCTTTCTGTTAATGAAGAAGGTGCGGAAACGGTTCGATACATATTTGATAGATATGTTGCAGGAGCTGGAAGTACGATGATTGCAAGGGAATTAAACGAACAGGGAATACCAACCATTAGGGGAAATCCATGGACCTCTTCCAGTGTGATGGGAATTATTAATAATGAAAAATATAAAGGAGATATTTTATTAGGAAAGACTTTTACAGTAGATCCAATATCAAAGAGAAGGTTGGAAAATCTTGGTGAAGAAGATAGGTTTTATATAAAGAACCATCATGAAGCAATTATATCAGAGGAAACTTTTGCAAGAGCCCAGGAAATACGAGAACGTCGTAATGGAGGACGTAAAAAGGGAGTTGTTCCTGGGAAAAGAGAAAAATTCAGTAGACAGTATGCATTTAGCTGTATGTTGGAGTGTGGATTTTGTGGTGCGAATTTATCAAGGCGAAGGTGGCATAGCAGCTCAAAATATACAAAAACTATTTGGCAATGCGTGGAATCAACGAAGCATGGTAAAAGGTTTTGCCCAGACAGTAAAGGAATTCCAGAGCAGGTTATAGAGGATGCTTTTATTGAATCTTACCGCATGTTATGTATGGATCATAAAGACGTGTTGGAGGAATTTATTAAGAGAGTTGAGAAAACTTTATTGGAAGATTCGATAGAAGATAAAATTGAAAAGCTTAATAGAAGCGTTTATAATATTCAATATAAGAGAAAAAAGTTGCTGGAAAATTATTTAGAAGGTGTTGTAGCTAAAGACATTTATGAGGAAACAGATATGGGATATGAAAAGAAATTGTCTGAAGCAAAATCACAGCTGAGTATGTTGGAACAGCAATATGACAATGAGGGAAGCTTACAAAGAAGACTTGCAGATTTTAAGAAGGCATTGTCAAAAAATCAAGTTTTAGAAGAATTTGACAGAGGAATATTTGAAAGTACCATCGAAAAAGTTATTGTCGGTGGTTACGATGAAAATGGAGAGAAAGATCCCTATAAAATTATTTTCATATATAAAACAGGATTCAAAAATGAAATTGGAAACGCAAAAGAACGATTTGGGAAGAAATCAAAAGCAGTAGAAACAGCGAAAGAAATGTGTTCCCATATCGCAGACGAGGTAAAGAATGTGTGTTCCTATGCTAGTGACAACACATGTGGAGACGGTTTGTTTGATGCCAAGGAAAGAGAAATAAATAGCGAAAAGTAGCGTATTTACGGGCTTTTTGTAAGGTTAGTATCATCAGGGAAGCCTTGCGGAAAGCTCGGTTTTCTTGTATGGAAACATATCTACTTTGCAGCTCGACCGGAGAAAAAGTCGATGACCGGGAAAATGCGGTAGGGTTTAGGCTGTGGATTAGATGTAGTGGGGTGTGGCACTGGGATTGTTGTCAGAGCTGCCCGCAGTTTAAGCCACTCGATACTAAGAGGCAGACTTGGCAGTGGAATAGATGTTATGGAAGTGGAGGCGTATTATTATGTTTAATCCTGGCTTAAAAATAGGACAAATTATAAAGAATGCGGATATCGTAGAAATATTTAAATGCGGAAATATGGGAGGTATGCGTCGTTCAAAGACTACGAACACCTTGGTAATTGTATCCGATTATACAAAGGGCCTTTATCATGATAAATGGATAGGCGGAGTTCTACATTATACAGGCATGGGTAAATCAGGTGACCAGGACATCCATTGGGCGCAGAATGCTACGTTAGCTGAATCTGATTATAATGGAGTTGATGTTCATCTGTTTGAGGTTATGGATGCTGGCGAATATGTCTACTGTGGAAGGATAGAGCTTGTGAGTAAGCCGTACACAGATGTACAGCCTGGCGAAGATGGTAATAATCGAAAGGTGTGGATGTTTCCAATAAGACCTGTACCCGATAATGATGTAAAGAAGCCACAAATGTTCGTGTTTAAGGATATGGCGGATTATAAAAGTCGTGGTAAGAATGTTGATGCTGAATATACAAAGATGATGGCTGCTGTAAAGAAAAGAAGAGTAAAAAAGCCAGTATTTGTTGATCCGATTGTTCCAAAACCAGAGTTAAAAGAGCAGAAAGAAATACCTGGCGATATTGTCGGAAAACAGGTAAAACATAAGGCATTTGGTTTGGGTGTGATTACAGCCATTGAAGGTACTTCAGTTGTTGTGCAGTTTGATAAGGTTGGATCAAAGAAGATGGGATATGAATTTTGCATGGAAAAGAAATTACTGGAGTTTATATAAGGAAGATATGAAGACGGTTAGAGTTGTAGCTGCAGTGATTTGTAGCGAAGATAAGATTTTTGCCACAGCGAGAGGATACGGTGAATTTAAGGGCCAATGGGAGTTTCCAGGAGGAAAGATCGAACCTGGGGAAACACCACAAGAAGCCCTAGTAAGGGAAATTCAAGAGGAGCTTGATGTAAAAATCGAAGTTGGAGATTTGATAGACACTATTGAATATGATTACCCATCATTTCATTTAAGTATGGATTGCTTCTGGTGTAATATTACCGAGGGTGAAATAACACTCAAAGAAGCAGAGAACGCGCGCTGGCTTTGTAAAGATGAATTATACAGCGTTGACTGGTTACCAGCTGATATGAAGCTGATTGAGAAATTAGAATTATTCAATAAACACTTGAAATGGAGGAGATTCAATGGGTGAGACAAAAGCAAAGTATCATCATTTGATTCCAAGAACATACCTATCTGCATGGGAACACGGGAATGGCACTTTATATATACGTTTTCTTGAGAACAAAGAGAGTGTAGTTGAACGAAATAAAGATAATATAGCGGGAATAACAAACTATCATTCGATTGTAGCTGGAATGCCCATTGTAACCAAAGAAGATGCAGATAAAATTTTTGCGTGCCTCAAAGATTTAGAAGTTCATTATGGAGAGGCAGTTGTTTCTGATAATCTAGAATTGAATAAAATTTATTACGACTTTGATAATTGGACGATCCAGAGAAAGGATGGATCTGTTGTAAGTAAGAAAAAACTGAAAGCGGAAATAGAGAAAGTAAAAATACGAGATATAGAAGAATTATGGTCTTTAAAATATGAAGATGCGTGGGGTACAGTTCGTTCAAAACTTGAAAATTCAATATTTAATTCGTCGGACGGAATTATTTCCAATGCTAATAAAGAGTATTTAATGAAATTTTATACGGCGTTAGATTGGAGAAGTATTAAATCTAACATACAGTTTAACGATGCATGGGAGTGGCTTTGTAAGGAAGTTCTTCGTTTAGATGAAATAGACATTCCTAAAGAAGAACGAGAACTTCCTATACTTGATAATGCTGCAGAAGAAATGAAACATAATTTGTTATTGAAATTTTATCGTCAATATTTAAATGATTCTGGAGTGATATATACACATGCGATGGCAAATTTATCCAATACATCCTTTCATTTTCTTGTTGCAGATGGAACTGAGACATTTAATACTAGTGACAATCCTGTTTTTGTATTTAGAAGGCTGGATGGAAAGCTGCAAGGAGTGCTACCTTTGTCGCCGAGAATTTTAATGGCGCAAGGTAGAAATTCAGATCATGATGAAAATTTTTATGTTACTCATATCACAGATGAAGCAGTAAAAAGATATAATATTGAAATTGAAAAAAATGCAGCGAATTTTGTTGTCCAGCTGAATAACTAAAAAGTACCCTCCCGGCCATCATGGTCGAGAGGGTTTCGTGCGTCTGTGGGATTATCCTTCAATATCAATTTTCAGTCCGGACTTAAGCTCCACTGTGAAGTGGTCATCCCAGATAATGATGCGTTCAAGCCAGCGCTTTACCAGAGCCTCATCGAAGGCTTCCAGGTGTGCGGGCTGCTGCTTGATGAAATCCTGCAGTCCATTGATGCAGGCAATCTGTGCGTCTCTGGCAGCAGTGTCTACCGTGCATTTTTCTCGCTGCTCCCAGAGTTTGAAGAGTTCATCAGCAATCTCGTCGTAAGCCTCTTTGTTATTGGCCTTTTGGAGAAGCTCTTTCTGAAGCTCCTGCAGTCTTTCATCAATGCTATCAGCGGTATTTTGCTGAGCGCTTCGGATCACCTTTGCGATGTTCTGCTGGAGCTGCGCCTGATAGGTGGACTTATCGCCAAGGAGCGTGTTAATCGCCTGAACTACCACATTCTCCAATACCGGCTCATTGACGGTTCTTGCGTGGCATTCCTGCCCGGTTGGCTCCAGTCTACTGATGCAGCGCCAGACGATGGATTTGCAGCCGCGATTGTTCCAGTGGATTCTGCGGAACATTTCACCGCATTCGCCGCAAATGACAATCTGTGCAAAGCAGTGGTTGCAGCTGTAGGAGCGCTTTTTGCCATTAGCGCTTGTCTTGACCACTCGCCTGCGTACCAGTTCTTCCTGTACCCGCAAGAAGATGTCCTTTGGAATGATTGCTTCATGGTTGCCTTCCACATAGTATTGCGGAACAATGCCGTTGCTCTTTCGTGCCTTACACCTTCCAATGGAGATGAGTGGCGGATTTGAGCGGAGAAATATTGAAAAAATATAAAAGCCCTCCGGGCATCGGTTGATGGATGCCAGAGGAATGAATTTCTATATATGATATGTAGGATTAATAGCCACGAATTTTACGGAGCTCTGTACGGATCTTCTTCATTTGATCAGCGAAGGTGCGCTGTTTGCGGCCGAGTTTCTCGGCAATTGCACGATCTGAGATCTTGTAATCATCAATCCAGCACTGGATGATGGTGGCGGCATACGGGTCGAGTTCACGTAGTCTAGCAAAAAGCTGCTCTAACAGCGTACGATCGGCGATGACTTCCTCCATAGGTTTACTGCGGTCGGAAATATAGTCGCCGAGGGTGCCGCTGCCATCTGAGAGAGGCTGATCTAGAGAAGTGATGTCTCCGGCAACGTGATATTCACAGTCAAGGCAGTCGCCATCGCATCTCCATATGAAGCGATATGGGCACATGCACCTGCCGTGGTCCTGCTCCTTGTGGCGAATGCGGTCGGCTTCCTTATAGAAGGAGTCGTGCTGTTCCTTGGTGACCGGGACCTTTTCGCCGGTGCTGCGAACGTAAATAAAGTAAGTCTTCTGATTGTCATTGTTTTGCATAATGAAAGCCCTCCTTCGGCTGCACCTCACTTCCGGTGATCGGTACAGTATTTGATTGTCATCGGTAGTCACGTGGAACCGGAAACACCCTGCGCAGATGGCTCCCACGTGCTAAAGCAAGTATGCCATTTTTAGGGATCGGAACCTCAGACACAGGCATGTCCGTTTTTGCAGTGCTGATAGGCAGAAACGAGAAGGTTAAAACAGGTTTAATATTGAAAAATAGATAAAAAAAGACCAGACATAGTTGTGTCCGGTGGAAATTTTTATGAACGCACAAATAACAGCAAACTATTGAAAAAACATATTTATGATTTATAATAAAATAGATGAGTTATATTCAGATTCAAATTGCGAGGTGAGAGCATGGAAGAAATCATGAATGACAAATGGATATGAGAATGTCATTCATGAACTGGCGGAGCTGTTCGATGTGTCAAGACAGGCCGCAAAGGTTCGTTTGATGGATCTGGGGTATTTCAAAGCCGAAGGCGCATATCCGTTTGTAGATGGTCAGTATGTTCGTGGATATTCATTTGAAGCAGGTGCCTTGGGTAAGAATCAGACATTCACTATTCCTTATGCCGATTTGTTTAAGGCTTACTGTTTCGACCGCGAGTTTAAGAAACTAATTGACAGCGGTCAGTTTGTTTTTACGGATAGTCACCTCGTTCTCAACAATGAGAAATATATAGCGAGGAATCAGGCCGGAAATGCGACACTGTCAAAATATGCACTCACACACATGGATGAGTGCTGCGTTGTTTTCTCGAAGGGGTATAGCCATCAATCGAAATATCAAGGGGTGAAGTATTACACGCAGTTCATGCGGAACGCCGCTCCTGTTGAAAATCAGGTTGAGTATTCCTTTGAACTAAACACGCATAACCGAACGCTAATCGAACAAATTCAGAACGCCAAGCGTCGGTCAGAAGCCCTGCGAAAATATCCCGGTTCCTTTGCCGAAACGCTGGTAGCTTTACAAAAAGAAAGAAAGCTCTCAAATAAACAGTTAGCAGATCGTTCGCTCGTAGGAGAAAAGAACATCCAGCGTTTGAGAAATGATGACGAGTATCCAACATCTGTACAGACAGTTCTGGCGTTATGCGTAGGATTAAAGCTGCCACTGCCGGAGGCTGAAATGTTTCTTGGTAAAACTGACTTTAAATTAAATTCATTGAAGGGCGAAGGATACGTTTATCAATGCGTAATGGGAGCCTGTGCAGAGAATTCAATTTATGAAATAAATGAAATGCTTAAAGAAAACGGAATTACTCCTCTGGGGAGCGATCCCGATCTTCAGTAATACGAGGAGGGGTGATATGGAATGAAAGGTTCAGAATGTAAATTCGTAAAATACATGGAAGGCTCTGACAAGCGCTTTGTCATCCCGGTGTATCAGAGAAATTATGATTGGAAGACAGAAAACTGCAAGCAGCTGTACGATGACCTTGTAAAAATCATCAAGGGGCACCGGAAGAGTCACTTCTTTGGGAGCCTCGTTTCCGTTTACAATCCGGACGGACACAATGAGGAGTTCCTGATTATTGACGGCCAGCAGCGTCTTACGACTGTATCGCTTTTATTTCTTGCCATGTATAACCTGATTGATAAGGGTGTCATTGTGCCGGAGACCACTAATCTGAAGCAGCGGATTTTTGAGGAATACCTTGTGGATAAGTGGAAGCCGGAGGATACTCGTATCAAACTCAAACCGGTAAAGAATGACCAGACCGCCTTTGGAAAGCTGTTCTCTGATCCGACGGAGCATATCCGCGAGTCAAATCTGACCGTGAACTACGATTATTTCTATGACCGGATTCAGAAGCAGGAAATCACCATCGACCAGCTTTATGATGCGATTTGCTGTTTGGAGATTATAAATATCCGTCTGGATATGGATGACAATCCTCAGCTCATTTTCGAGAGCCTAAACTCGACCGGCCTTGACCTCAGCGAAGGCGACAAGATCAGGAACTTTATTTTGATGGGCTTACCGCCCAAGGAGCAAGAGGCCTATTACGAGAAATACTGGAATAAGATCGAGGTTTGCACTAAATATGATGTAAGTGCCTTCATCCGGGATTACCTGAGTGTAAAGCAGCAGGCCATCCCGCAGCAGAAGAAAATCTACATCAATTTTAAGGACTTTGTGGAGCTCAGCAAGATTGACACCGAACCGTTGCTCGCTGAGATGCTAGCCTATGCAAAGCGGTACCGGATTCTTCTTGATGGTAATTCTGGAAGTACTGCCCTTGACGCTTGTATTGACCGACTGAACCGTCTGGAGACTACGGTAACAAGGCCGTACTTCCTCGAGGTGCTTCGCCTATATAATGAAAGCAAACTGACTTTAACACAGGTCACGGAGATTTTCTTGACGACAGAGAGCTATCTGTTCCGCAGGACGATGTGTGATCTGCCAACAAATGCTCTGAATAAGATTTTTCTCATGCTACACCGGGAAATCGTCCGGTACGACGGCACCGAGGATGACTATGTCGAGAAGTTCAAGTATGCGCTTCTCTCAAAGAAGGAACGTGCCCGCTTCCCGGACGATGTGGAGTTTAAGGTGGCATTTGAGGAACGTCCAGTTTATCTGATGAACAGTAAGAATAAGATTTACATCCTTGAGCGCTTCGAGAATTTCGGCACTTCGGAGGATAAGGATGTATACCGCCACTGTGATGACGGCACCTATTCCATTGAGCACATCATGCCTCAGCATCTGACACCAGTATGGCAGAAAGAACTGGGGGATGATTATGAGCAGATACATGAAGAGTGGCTACATCGTATGGCAAATCTTACACTGACGGCCTATAACTCGAAGTACAGCAACAGTTCATTCATCGAAAAGAAAACCATGCAGAATGGCTTTGATGATAGTGGTATCCGCATGAATACCTGGATTGCCAAGAAGAACAAGTGGACGCTGGCAGAACTGGAGGAACGCAGCGAATATCTCATGGGTCGGGCTCTTTCAATCTGGGCAGCACCTGTCACAGAATACAAACCGGAAGAAAAGCAGCTTGATACTTATACGCTTGAAGATGAGGACGAGCTGACCGGACGACTGATTGCAAAATTCACCTTTAAGAACACGGAACAGCCGGTAACGAGCTGGGTTGAGATGTTCCAAAAGGTTATTCAGATTCTGTATGCCGAGGACAAGGCTATTATCACAAAGCTGGCCATGTCGGAGGAGGAGAGTATTGCTCTTCAATTCAACACTAATCCGGATGCATTCACGAAGTCAGTGGAGATTGGTGACGGCATCTATGTATGGACAAACACCAGCACGCAGAGCAAACTGTCTGTCCTTAGTCGCCTCTTTAAACTGTACAATGAAGATCCTTCTGATTTAGTTTTTTATCTACGTGATGAAAATGAGGCAAATGAGGATGAGCCGGGCAGCCGTTACGAGCTCCGGAGAAAATACTGGACGTGTGCGCTTCCGATTATCCAGAAAGCGCACGGTGAGGACGGTTCTTTCTCCAATGTTAATCCGTCAAGGGATAACTGGATCAATGGCTCCTTCGGTATCGGCGGTTTTTATCTATGCTGCGTAGCAAACTATGATGCAGCACGGGCAGAGGTCGTATTTGGCAGAGGAAATAAGCAAGAAAACAAGGACGCCTTCGATAGCCTGTACACACATAAAGCGGAAATAGAATCAGCGTTGGGCACGACGCTCCAGTGGAACCGTGGTGACGATATCAAATCGTCCAAGGTTTTCATTCAGCTGAATAACGTCAGCATTGAAAATGAGACCGACTGGCTCCAGATGGCAAACTTCCACGCCGACTGGACGAAGAAGTTCTACGATGTGATTGTGCCGTTTATAAAGCAATAAAGAAGGAGCGCATGATGAAAATAGGAAGAAATGATCCGTGTCCATGTGGAAGCGGAAAGAAATATAAGAATTGTTGTCTCCGAAAGGAAACAATGAGCATCCCTGACCGTATAAAACAAGCGGTTAAAGAGAGCGGATATAATGAAGATATCGGGAATGTGCTTGCAAATATGTATAGGTACATGGAGAGAAAGCAATGGAGGGGTGCCTGCCACGCTTCATGTGCTGTGTTATACGTTTGCCTGTCTGAGCTCGGATACAAACCCAAGCTATGTATAGGTGAGGTGCTTGGTCAAGGATTGTATTTTGATCATTCGTGGATTAGCCTTGATGATAAAATGATTGATCTTGCAATAAGCATGACAATGCTTGGGGGAGCACCGGCATCAGGAGTGATTATTCTTGGAAAAGATATCAAAACAGGGCTGCCTCCTATACTGGATTATGGCGTTCCAGGAAGAGGCATCGAGGATCAGGCGAAGTTCGTGATGGGGCTCCCATTTACCCAGTATATGGATAGCTTTCCGGATGAAAAAGGTGGTCTATGGGGCGTCGTGCGTGAAGTATTAAGTACTGATGTAAATATTCCGTCATTACGTGAAAAATATAAGGACACGAAGAGAGTTCTTATAAGACATGAATGATGGTAATTATGTTGCATTTGGAGGAGGACTATTCGTTCGTGAGTAATGATATTAAAGCAATGGCTATGAGGTGCTTGAAGAGACTGGTGACCTAAAAACAAACTACTGGGATTATATGACCACAGAGCCTATAAATTGTAACGAAGAGTTAAAACGCTTGGAATGCGCTGACTATGATTTGTGTTCAGCTTTGTTGACGATGCTATTGCGAGAAGATCATTTTTGTAATGGTGCTTTTGATCAGAGAGTGGAATTTGGGCAGGTTGAATGTATTGTTCAACGAATGATAAAATTGCTTGAAAGGTAAGGCTGGGTTTCATTTATATCATTTCCTGCAACAGAATTCAGTCATTCGAAAAATTCGAATAACTCATAATTACAAGAGGGTTTAGTTATCCGATAATTTTGGATAACTGCTGGTAGTGGTTATTCACAGGACGAAATTGGAAAAACAGTATTTACCTAATTCGCAAATCAGTTTAAATGAACTATTCGGAATTTCCGGATAGTTCAAATCTAAAGGAAGCTAGGGCACATGTGATACAGATGAAATAATGCCCGGATTCCAGGTCGAGACGGTGAAATCCGGCAACTCAACTCCCTGCGAGTGTATGGCAAATTCGTGCTCAGAGCGAATGAATTGTGTAGAAGTTGAGCGGCTTTCACTGTCTCAACTGTCGAGACAGTGGCAGGGAGCAGCAGTGTAAAATTGCCTTGCATTATATAGGTAGCAAAGACTTTATACAGACTTGTTCCCATAGACTTCAATGGTCAAGACCTTGATGTGAATGTCAATTTTGTCACAGATTGCATCTGTTTGAAGCTGTGAATGCGCTATATCAGAGGTGTGGATATGTTTCCGTTTTGACAGGATATGTTTCCGCGAACGGGCACAATGCCTGACATCAATCAGAAGGTATCGTGCCATGTGGAGACAGTATGTTTGTTGTCCCACAAATCACCAGATAGCCATATTAATGTAACGGTTGAATTTGGAGAAGGCGAGGGAAAAGTACCACTGGATAAGATTGTGGAGCGAGCAAAACAACATCAGCCTGCTCCAAAAGCTACATATAAATTGATACAAGAGTATGTGGAAATGAAATATGGGTTTAAAGTACATACCGCATATATCGCAGAGATAAAAAGAGAATTGGGATTGCCGATGTATGATGCACCTAATGCGGCAGAGGGATTAAAGCAAACAAGGAAGCATCCGACACAGGAAAAGGTAAATGCAATTAAAGACGCATTAAATTATTATAATTTGATCTAATTTTTAAAAGAGAGAAAGGAGAAAAACGAATGGGAAGTAAACCAAAAGTGTTTGTTATTACACCATTTAATGAAGACTTTCTGGCATTGTATGATGAATTGAAAAGAATTTTTAAAGAAGATTTTGATTTTACAAATGCAGGAGATTTGGATAACCAACAGAATATATTACAGGATATAGTGGAAGGGATTCATCAAGCTGATGTCATTATTGCTGATTTGACAGGACTCAATGCCAATGTGTTTTATGAATTAGGACTAGCTCATGCTATGAATAAAAAGGTAATTATTATTACACAAGATCTTGGAGAATTGCCATTTGATATAAAATCATATCGTGCAAACGAATACAGTTTGCAATTTAATAAATTGCCCAAACTAATAGAAGAACTGAAAAAATTGTTATTTGGTGCAATTGACAATAGTGTGAAATATGGAAATCCTGTTTCAGATTATATACCTGATTTCTACAAATGTGAGAATAGTATTTCTCCTATTAATAACCCGAAAGATATGGCTGATGAAGGCAATGGTGGTATTCAAGGTACAATTGATGATGAAGGTGAAAAAGGTTTCCTTGATGGATCGTGTTCGTCCGTGGTTGTACATGGCTGCGGTATTCGCTGGTCTTGGTTTGTTTTTCAAGGCTATCGTGGGAATAAACGGTTCCGATGGTAGTACTGCGTCTGATTCTTTACTGGTCCGGACGGAAGTCCCGACAACGGCTTTAGACGCTATTGAAGCGGAAGAAGATGAGGAGTATTTGGAGTATTTGGAAGCTCAGTACGCCAATTATCTCTTAGATGAGGAACTTTCCTATTCTGAATAAAGTTTAAAATAGTAATTTTATCGAAGATTTTTGTAATAATACTTGTATGAATAAAATATTTTTCATTACATTTGTAGCGATTTCGGTTCTACTCTCTTTCAATGCTACGGCACAAGAGAAGAAAGAGCAAAGACATTTTGATAGAGAGGCATTCGAAGCAAGGCGGAATGCTTTTATTACGGCTGAAGTTGGCCTTACACCTGAGGAAGCTGCACAATTTATTCCTTTATGCAATGAGTTGCGACAGAAAAAATTTGAGGTAGGTCGTGAATGTCGTAAGTTATCAAAAGAAATTCGACATAAGGAGAATCCGACAGATGCTGATTATAACAAAGTGATAGACGAATGTCTGGATGTTGAGATAAAAGAGGCACAGTTGGAAAAAGAGTATTTTGAGAGATTCAAGAAGATACTTTCTCCCGAAAAGGTCTATAAGTACCGAAATGCGGAATATAAGTTTGTCCGGAATTTCATGAAGAGTGGTCGGGACAATAAAAAGGAAGAAAAACAGAAAAAGTAAAATATTATCATTATTTGTGTTTTTTGTTTAGATTTAGTTTTGGCGTTTAAGTTAAGGGAGGGGTGGCGACGTGATGTCGGTTCCCCTTTTGTTTTGCCCTTATCCTTGCTTTATAAGCCTTTGGCCTTGGCTTCATTCCACAGTTGATCCATTTCCTCCAATGTCATATCTTTCAAGGAACGACCTTCTTGGATCGTGTGCTCCTCTAGATAATTAAAACGGCGGATAAACTTCTGGTTCGTGCGTTCCAATGCGTTGTCCGGATTTATTTTGTATAGGCGGGCAGCGTTGATCAAGCTAAAGAAGAGATCTCCGAACTCAGCTTCCATCTTATCTGCGTCCATCCTGTCTATCTCGGTTTTCAACTCATTAAATTCCTCCTGTACCTTATCCCATACTTGATCACGTTGTTCCCAGTCGAAACCTACGTTACGGGCCTTATCTTGGATACGATGCGCTTTTACTACGGATGGGAGGGAAGCGGGAACACCCTCCAGTACGGTTTTGTTACCCCCCTTTTCTTTCAACTTAAGCTGCTCCCAGCTTTGCTCTACCTTTTGAGCGGTATCGGCGGAGGTATCTCCGAATACGTGTGGATGGCGGTAAATCAGTTTCTGGCAAAGGCTGTCGCAGACATCCTTGATATCGAAAGCTTCTTTTTCCTCGCCGATCTTGGAGTAAAAGACGATGTGCAATAACAGGTCTCCTAATTCTTTTTTTATGTTTGTGTTATCCTCACGCATCAAGGCCTCGCATAGTTCATAGGTTTCCTCGATCGTATTCGTGCGGAGGCTCTCGTTTGTCTGTTTACGATCCCAAGGGCATTTTACCCGTAATTCATCCAGAATGTCGAGTAATTGCCCGAAGGCTTCCATCTTCTCTTCTCTAGTTGCCATATTATTTACTTATTCTATAATGATTGTAAAAGAAAGAGGGCAGGGTAGAACCCGGCCCTCTGTTTGTTTTATTGTTGTTCTTTCTTGAATTCTTTCAATCCGTTTTGAAGGAACTGGATGTATTTGGAAACATCCTCATTGAATGCGTATGAAGGTCCGAGCGGCTGTCCCTCGTCATTCAATAAGATGTAGAATGGCTGGGCATTAGAACCGAACTTGCTTCGTTGCAAATAACTCCATTTGTCACCGACAGTACGCAAAGTACGTTCTGTACCGTTCTCGATTATCTTTACGGGCTCGGTCAACGGAGTCTTATTATCCACGTAGAGAGTAATCAGTACATAATCGTTATTAATCAAATCACTCACTTTCGGGTCAGTCCATACCGCTGCTTCCATCTTACGGCAGTTTACGCAACCGAAACCGGAGAAGTCGATCATGACGGGTTTATTTACCTTCTTGGCATAAGCCATACCGGATTCATAATCGTCGAACGCGGCGTGTACCTCGTTTTTGTATAGATTGAAATCTTGTGTATACAACGGAGGAGCGAATGCGCTGATCGCCTTTAACGGAGCGCCCCAAAGTCCCGGAACCATGTAAATGGCGAAAGCGAAAGAGATAATCGCCATAAACAGACGAGGAACAGATACATATTTTACTTCGCTATCATGGCTAAACTTGATCTTTCCTAATAAGTAAACACCCAATAAACTGAAGATCACGATCCAAAGCACGATAAAAGCCTCACGGTCTAGTAAACGCCAACCATACGCTAAGTCCGCTACGGAAAGGAACTTCAAGGCCAAGGCCAACTCCAAGAAGCCCAATACGACCTTCACGGAATTCAACCATCCGCCGGATTTCGGCATACTTTGCAGCATATTCGGGAAGATGGCGAAGACGCTGAACGGGATGGATAACGCCAAGGCGAAACCGAACATACCGATAGCCGGTCCTACCGCCGTACCCATAGAAGCGGCCTGTACCAACAAGGTTCCGATAATCGGGCCCGTACAAGAGAAAGATACCAATACCAACGTAAACGACATAAAGAAAATACTCAATACGCCGGTCGTCGAATCGGCCTTGCTATCCAATTTGCTAGTCCATGACGCAGGTAATACCAGCTCGAAGGCTCCGAAGAAGGAGACTGCGAATACTACCAACAGCAAGAAGAACAGGATATTAAAGATCGCGTTCGTTGATAAATCATTCAATGCGCTCGCTCCGAAGATACCGGTGATCAACAAGCCCATCACCAAATAGATTACGATAATAGATAACCCATAGGTGATAGCGTCGCGAATCGCTTTCTTACGATCTTTCGTACGTTTCAGGAAGAAGCTAACCGTCATAGGGATCATCGGCCAAACGCAAGGAGTCAATAAGGCGATCAAACCACCTAAGAAACCTGCGAAGAAGATGAATAACCAAGAGGTATCTGCCGCAGATACCGTAGAGTCGCCGAACGATTTCAATTGGTCGATCACCGGAGACCAAAGATTCGGGCTGTCGGTTAAGCTGTCGGACGCTTTAGGAGATGTCGTAGCCGGTGTCTCTTTAGCGGCAGGGTCCGGAGTGTTCAACTCGCTGGCCTCTTCCGCTACGACTTGCGTATCCGGCTGTATGGCCGTGGCGTCCTCTTTATCCACCTCTGTAGTCGAGCTGTTAGCTGCCAGAGCTGGATCTACATGGATACTTTTCTTATCGAAAGAGAAAGGTATTTGATCCGGGGGAAGACAAGTCTCGTCATTACAAGCCATAAATTCCACCTCGCCCTCCGCCTTGAATTTAGCGGGATCGGTAACCTTTAGTTTTTGGGTGAACGATACCGTACCCGGATACCAACGAAGGTTCATGGCGAATTGCTCGTCGTAAACCGTGGTCGGCTTTACCGAAGGAACCGGTTGACCGATCAGTTCAGCTCCATTCAATGTCTCGAATGTGAAAGATGTAGAAACAGGACCTCCTTCCGGCAGGTTCATGTCATACAGGTGCCAACCTTTGTCCGCCGTGGCGGTAAAGACGATCTCTTTCTCGGGTGCGCCGCCCTTGTCGTCTAGTTTAATTTTCCACTTGACAGGCGTAAGTATTTGCGCCTGCGCTACCAGCGCTATTAGCGCCAGCATGATCGAACTGATGAGTTTCTTCATTTTTTGTCCTTTATTGATAGATTACTTTGCTGTCGATGTGAATTTCTCCGGGATCCGTGTCTCGAAGCGCATCTCCTCGCCTGTTACCGGATGGATGAAACAGAGCCTGCGGGCATGGAGCATCAAGCGTCCGGCGGGATTTGTCTCCGCCCCGTATTTAGAGTCTCCGGCTATCGGATGGCCGATGGATTGCATCTGCGCACGGATTTGGTTCTTGCGTCCCGTCTCCAGATCGAGTTCCACGAGCGAATAGCGATTGTTCGTTTGCAGGAGTCGGTAGCGTGTGATCGCTTCCTTCCCGTCACCATCTTGTGTCACGTACACTTGCATATGCTTGTTCTCCACGAGGTTGGATACGATCAAATCCGTGTCTTTCTCCGGTCGTCCCTCTATCACGGCCACGTAGGTCCGTTGCGTGATAGCCTCGCTCCAGTTGGACTGTAGTTGCTCTTTTACCTTCTGGTTCTTGGCGAACATCATGATACCCGATGTGTCTCGGTCCAGACGGTGCAAGACGAATATCTTGTTGCGAGGGTCGCATTCTTTCAAGTAATCGCTCAGTATACGGTAGGCCGTACGCTCCTTGATACGATCGGTAGATACGGATAGCAAACCTTCCCGCTTGTTGATCACGATGAGGTCATCATCTTCCCAAACAATTCTAAGTAACGGATTGTTGAATTCCACCTTCCCTCTTCCATAGTTGATCCCGACCGTATCGTTAGGGTTCAGCGGGGCATCGAACTGCCGGGTGACTTTCCCGTTTACCGAGATCTGTCCCCTGCTCAATAATCCTTTCACGGATGAACGGCTTTGTTCTTTTAATAACTCGAACAGGAAAGGTAGCAAAGTGTTACTTTCACCCACCGTTACCTGTCGTTCTTTAGAGGGTTTACGTCGATTATCCCCTCCTTTATACTCAGATCGCTTTCTCATATCTATTTTTTATAGTACGCGAAGATACAGGCATTTACGCGAAACTGCAATAGCGCGGAATAGAAAAACCGTTATAAATAGTTTGCTTGTTATAGGAATAAACCTTCAAATCCCCGGATGTAAAAGTAATTGCCATTCACTCTATTTTCAAAATAGCGTCGTGGTCCTTATAAATCACGTCGTGATCTATATAATCTACGACTTGGTCTTTACAAACCATGCCGTGGTTTATAGAATAGTGGTTTGTCCGAGAGAGAATGCCTATTGTCTCAGCCGACTATATTTCCCGATGCTCAGCGTTTTTTGTCTATATTTTTTGTACTTTCGCGGATCGAGAAATGTGTAAAGACTAATTAGTTATAAAAATATGGAAATCGCTAGTAAGTACAATCCCGCTGAAGTAGAGGGGAAGTGGTATCAGTATTGGTTGGATAACGGCTTCTTTAAGTCAAAGCCAGACGGCCGTGAGCCGTATACGATCGTAATCCCGCCCCCTAACGTCACCGGCGTATTGCACATGGGACATATGCTTAACAATACGATCCAAGATATCTTGGTTCGCCGTGCCCGTATGATGGGTAAGAACGCTTGTTGGGTACCGGGTACGGACCATGCCTCGATCGCTACGGAGGCGAAGGTAGTGAATCGTTTGGCCGGGCAAGGAATCAAGAAAACCGATCTGACGCGCGACGAGTTCTTGCGGCACGCTTGGGAATGGAAAGAAGAGCATGGCGGTATCATCTTGAAGCAGCTTCGTAAATTGGGGGCTTCCTGCGATTGGGATCGTACGGCGTTCACGATGGACGAGAAACGTTCGGAAAGCGTCATCAAGGTTTTTGTCGATCTATATAAGAAGGGCTTGATCTACCGGGGCGTGCGTATGGTGAATTGGGACCCTAAGGCGTTGACGGCCCTGTCCGATGAGGAGGTTATCTATAAGGAAGAGCATAGCAAGCTGTACTATCTTCGCTATAAGATCGTAGGCGAGGAGGGATACGCTGTTGTCGCTACTACCCGTCCGGAGACGATTATGGGAGATACGGCGATGTGTATCAACCCGAACGACCCGAAGAACCAACATCTGAGAGGAAAGAAAGTGATCGTTCCGCTGGTAGGCCGTGAGATTCCGGTGATCGAGGATGATTACGTGGATATAGAGTTTGGTACGGGCTGTTTGAAAGTGACCCCGGCACACGATGTAAACGACTATATGCTGGGCGAGAAATATAATTTGCCTTCTATCGATATATTTAACGATAACGGTACGTTGAGCGAGGCTGCCGGCCTGTATGTGGGCATGGATCGTTTCGATGTCCGCAAGCAGATCGAGGAAGACTTGCGTAACGCCGGTCTTTTGGAGAAGGTAGAGGCTTACGAGAACAAGGTGGGTTTCTCGGAGCGTACGAACGTGCCTATCGAACCGAAATTGTCTATGCAATGGTTCTTGAAGATGGAACATCTAGCCCAGATCGCCTTGGAGCCGGTCATGAAGGACGATATCAAGTTCTATCCGCCGAAGTTCAAGAACACCTACCGCCATTGGATGGAGAATATCAAGGACTGGTGTATCAGCCGTCAGCTTTGGTGGGGACACCGTATCCCGGCTTACTTCTTGCCGGAAGGTGGTTACGTGGTAGCCGAGACGGAAGAGAAAGCTTTGGAACTGGCGAAAGAGAAATGTGGTAACCCGAATCTGACCATGTCTGATTTGCGTCAGGACGAGGACGTATTGGATACTTGGTTCTCCTCTTGGTTGTGGCCGATCTCCCTGTTCGACGGTATCAATAACCCGGATAACGAGGAAATCAATTATTACTATCCGACCAGTGATTTGGTAACCGGACCGGATATCATCTTCTTCTGGGTAGCCCGTATGATTATGGCCGGCTATGAGTACAGAGGGAAAATGCCGTTCAAGAGCGTCTACTTTACGGGTATCGTTCGCGATAAGCTGGGACGTAAGATGTCCAAATCTTTAGGAAACTCTCCCGATCCGTTGCAATTGATCGAGCAATACGGTGCGGACGGCGTGCGTATGGGCTTGATGCTTGCGGCTCCTGCCGGAAATGATATTCCTTTCGATGATGCTTTGTGTGAGCAAGGACGTAACTTCAATAATAAGATATGGAATGCTTTCCGCTTGGTGAAGGGCTGGACGGTAGACGATACGATCGCTCAGCCGGAGGCTTCCGCTATCGCCGTGAAATGGTTCAAGATGCAGCTGGATAAGACGATTGCCGAGGTAGACGACTCTTTCAGTAAATATCGTCTGAGCGAAGCGATGATGGCTGTCTATAAATTGTTCTGGGATGAGTTCTCCTCATGGTATCTGGAGATGGTAAAACCGGGGTATCAGCAGCCGATCGACAAGGCTACTTATGAGGCTACGTTAGGTTTCTTCGATGCCTTGCTTCGTTTGCTTCATCCTTTCATGCCGTTTATTACCGAGGAATTATGGCAAGCCCTTGAGCCTCGTAAGGAAGGTGAGAGCTTGATGGTTGCCCAAATGCCGGAAGTAGCTGTTGCGGATAGCGCTTATTTGGATGCTTTCGAGATCGTGAAAGAGATCGTTGGTGGTGTCCGTACCATTCGTTTGCAAAAGAATATACCGAATAAGGATGCGCTGGAATTGCAGATCGTGGGTGAGCACAATGAGGCGTTCAACGCCGTAATCGCTAAGATGTGCAATCTCTCTTCCATCTCCAAGGTAGAGGAGAAAGCGGCCGGTGCTGTATCGTTCTTGGTCCGTACGACTGAATATGCCGTACCTTTAGGCAATCTGATCAATGTGGAGGAAGAGTTGGCTAAGCTTCAAGAAGAATTGAAATACCAAAAAGGTTTCTTGGCTTCTGTCATGAAGAAATTAGGCAATGAGAACTTCGTGAGCAAAGCCCCGGCGAAAGTAATCGAGATGGAGAAGAAAAAGCAAGCCGATGCCGAATCGAAGATTAAGTCTATCGAGGAAAGTATCGCTGCCTTGACAAAATAAATAGAACGGCCGTTTCTTTGAAATAAGAGCCTATATCAATCTTTTTTTGGTTGATATAGGCTTTTTGTTGTATAAGTTGAAAATGTGATATTAAACTTGTTTATGTTGATGTCTTGGCATTTAAATTTTTATTAACTTGCCGGGCATTGAATAATGGATAGTCGTGCTAACTTTTCAAGGTATATATGAAGAGATTGTTTTTTATTGGTTGTTGGACGTTGATTCTAACTTTGCTTATTCCGGATAGGGCGAAAGGTGACACGTTTGTCGATAGCTTACGAAGAGAAATCAAGGTTTTGCCGGATAGTAGTAAACTAATACGCTTGAACGAATTACTTTATGCCAATACGCATAACAAAGTATATAAAGTATATGCGGATTTGCTACTAGAAGAGGCACAGAGGCAACGTAACGATTATTACAAAGGAAATGCCTTACTATTCTTGATGCGTTATTACTATATGCAAGATCCGGATAGCTTGCGAATATATTTGAAAATAGCGGAACCCCTTTTCATCGCGACAAACCGGATCGAGGAATTATGTAGGGCGAAAGGATGGAATATCTATTCTTTAGCGAATGAGGGGATGCAGGGATTGGTAATCCGGGAGGTGGATAGCTTGAGGAATCTTGCGACCTATTTTAATTATCCGGATGGGGTGGATATGGCAAACCAAGCTTTAGCGAATTTCTATTTTAATATAGGATTGGATGAGGAGGGTATTCAATTAAGCCGGGAGATCTTATCTCGCATGGAAGAACGTAATGCCTCTAGGATGCGTTGGTATTACGTGTTACGGCTGTTGCTTACGAAGGATTTGCGATTGGAGTATTTGAATAAATTGGATTCTTGCATACAAGAGTGCGAGAAAGAGGACATTACTCAATTGGATGCGGAACATACTGTCGCTTTTTTAAAAGATCGCTATCATTATTACTCGGCCCAGTATTACGTGGCGGAAAAAGAGCCTTCCTTGGTTTATCAGCACTTGAGGATGATGGAGGATATCGAAAAGAAGAATAATATGAATGCCGAGCAAATCCTGCCTCAATTCCTTTGGATGAATTATTACGCTTTAGCGGGGAAATATGAGAAGGCCATTGATTTGGCGAACAAATTGGAACTAATGCTCTTGGATAAGAAACGCTTTAGTGATTGGGTCTCAGTGGAGGATTTTAAGGCGGATCTCTATTATAAGCTTGGAAGAGGGATGGAAGCGGCTAGGGCTTACAGAGATTCTAAAGAAGTGCACGACTCGATTATGCGGGTAAAATATTACGAGGATTTAGCGAAGTTGAAAACCCAACGAGAGGTGGAAAAACTAGAGATACAAAGTAAGAAACTGGAGCTAGAGGCGGAAAAGTCGCGTGTCCGTATCTTGATGCTTCGAGGAGGATTTGTCTTGGTGTTGTTACTATGTGCGGGCTTGGGTATAGTCGCCTATGCCCGTCATCGTGCGGGGATACGATTAAAGATCGCAAAAGAGAAAGCGGAGGAGGCGGATCACCTGAAATCTGCGTTCTTGGCAAACATGAATCATGAGATCAGGACGCCATTGAACGCCATCGTCGGATTCTCGCAGGTGATCGCCGATGAGGAAGATGCGGAAACTCGTCATGAACTCTCCAATATTATACAAAGTAATAATGAATTGTTGCAACGCTTGATAGAAGACGTATTGGATATATCGAAAATCGAGTCGAATACGTTGACTTTCGTTTTGGCGAATCATGAAATGAAGGCTTTAATGAAAGATATCTATAGTATCATTTTATTACGTATGCCCGAAAATGTAGAACTTCGATTGGATGATTGCCAACCTTTTACGCTTTATACCGATCGGAGTAGATTAACGCAAGTCCTCACTAATTTATTGACGAATGCTATCAAGCACACGAAAAAAGGTTATATTTGCTTCGGGTATGACGTGACGGAGCAGGAAATCCGCTTTTATGTGACGGATACAGGCGAGGGAATCCCGGACGACCAATTGGAACGGGTTTTCGATCGTTTTGTCAAGTTGACGCAATGGACCAATGGAGTCGGCTTGGGATTGGCTATCTCCAAGGCTTTGGTCACAAAGCTCGGCGGTCGTATAGAAGTGACTTCCCAGCAAGGGGTAGGCTCTACCTTTAGCGTTATTTTCCCAAGATAAACAGTATACATTATATATAATATTGTAATAGACCATGAAACACTCAAGACGTACATTTTTTAAACAAGGATTGGCGGGTGCCCTTTTATTAGGTCCCTCCACGATCGCCCGGGCCGCTTTGCCGGACCCTGTAAAGCCAAAAGCCCCGAAGGCCGTAAACCCGTTCCATCTGGGAATGGCGGGATATACTTTCGTTAATTTTGATTTAGATACGACGTTGAAGACGTTGGAACGATTAGATATCCATTATCTTTGCATCAAGGATTTCCATTTGCCGTTGAATAGTACGGATGAGCAGATTAGGGCTTTTCATGATAAATGCGCTGCCCATAAAGTGACGGGATATGCCGTAGGTCCTATTTATATGAAGAGTGAGGAAGAGATAGATCGTGCGTTTGATTATGCGAAGCGGGTAGGAGTGAAGTTAATCGTCGGTGTCCCGAATTACGAGCTTTTACCCTATGTGGATAAAAAAGTGAAGGAGTATGATTTTCATTACGCTATCCACTTGCACGGTCCTGATATTAAGACGTATCCCGATGCTACGGACGTTTGGGAGCATACGAAGGATTTAGACCCCCGTATCGGTATGTGTCTGGATGTCGGGCATGACTTGCGAAACGGCTGTGATCCTGTCGCCGACTTGAAGAAATACCATACCCGGGTATTCGATATGCACATCAAGGACGTGACGGATTCTTCGAAGGCGGGAGTCGGGATCGAGATCGGTCGTGGAAAGATCGACTTCCCTGCGCTGATCCGTATGATGCGGGAAGTTAATTACACGGGAATGTGTAGCTTGGAATACGAGAAAGACATGAAAGACCCCTTCTTGGGGATCGCGGAGTCTATCGGCTATTTCAAGGCTGTGAGTGATTTGACATAATGTGGGGGCGTAAATCGCCCCCTTTTAAATAGATGAAGATGAGAAGCATTCTTTTTATAGGCATAGCGGGTTTGTTGTCCGCTTGTAGCACGATTAATTATGTAGGTATCGAGACGTATAATCCTGCGGAGGTGACGTTTCCTGAGAATGTCGCCAAGGTACTTATCGTAAACAATGCCGTCCCCCAACCGGAGGATGCGGGTTACGAATACACCTTGCAGGGAGAGAGGCAAGATACTTGCAAAGCGAAAGCGGATAGTGCGCTGTTTGACGCTTGCCGTACTTTAGGGGAGGCTATCGTGGAGGCTTCTTATTTTAACGACGTATTGCTTTACCATGATGCGGTTCGAAAAGATAATCAGGCGTTTCTGGATACGAAACTTACCCAAGGGCAAGTAGCGTCGCTATGCGATGAGACCGGTGCCGATGCGGTTATCTCCATCGACCGCTTGCTGTTCGATATGAAGAAAAGCGTAGGTACCTTGGGCGAAGGGTATGTAATGGGAATGATCGACGTGCAGATGGCTGGCGTGATACGCAGTTACGTTCCCGATCGTGAGGCTCCACTGGCGACGGTACATATGAAAGATAGTATTTATTGGGCGGAAAGTGCGGATTATATGCCGATCTTGGATAAGGTATTGCCCTCTCCGGAGAATGCTTTGCGTGGGGCCGGTAAATATTTCGGGGCGAAGGTCTACGCTAATTTTGTTCCTCATTGGGAGAAGGAGACTCGTTGGTACTTTACCGGAATGGGTTCACGTTGGAAAGAGGCTTCCGCTTATGCGGCTAATGAGAAATGGGATATGGCGGAAGATCGTTGGTCCGGGCTTTACCGGGGTACGGAAAACTGGAAAAGCCGGGCGAAGGCGGCCTCTAATCTGGCCCTATGCCATGAGATGAGAGGAGCTTTAAAAGAAGCCTATGAGTGGGCTCATAAATCATACGATTTATTCAAGCGTAATAATGGTGATAATGATAAGAGTACCAAATTATTGGAACTCTATGTACAGGCGTTGGCCGAACGAATTCGTTCCGATAAGAAACTAAATGTGCAATTTGGTGAGGATTAACGGCGTTATTCGGTGAATTATTATTACTTTTGACGCATATTCGAATAAAGGAGAATTAATATATGAACGCAAATATGGCAAAGGTTCAATCCCTCATCGAGAACGCTTTTACGTCGGCTGTTGAAAAGCTGGCCAAGGATGAGTCCGGTAATTTTATAAGCGACTTATATGTGCAGGCTGATGCGGAAAGCGGGGAACTGCAAATTTATGATGATGAGGAGCATTTGATCGAAAAGATCGTTATCTTCGATTGGGTGAACTCGAACGAGGAGGAGAACGCATTCAATAAGCGGGTTGCCGCTTCGGTGAAGGCGGTTCTTACGATCTTGTCTACCAAGAATATTTTTGACGTCCCCCGATTCATGAAGCCTCTTTCTGTTAGCTTGACCGATGAGGATTTTGTTGTAATAGAGGAACTTCTCTTCATCGATGATGATATGCTTCGTCTGGACGATCCTCTATTAAAAGATTTAGATGCAGATTTAGATGATTTTTTAGCGAATCTTCTTGCAGATGTCAAATAAACCCTGTATCTTTGCGCCCGAAATAAAGAAACAAATGTTGCCGAAATAGCTCAGCTGGTAGAGCAACGCATTCGTAATGCGTAGGTCGCCGGTTCAAGTCCGGCTTTCGGCTCACAAAATTAGGCAGTTATCTTTTTAGGTAACTGCCTAATTTTGTTTGATAAGGCTGCGGTTCTAGCGAGGTTTGGGAGGTAAGGTTAAACTGGGTGTTAAACCGGAAATGCAATGAACGCAACAGCGTTATTATTTGCGTCAAATTTGCGTCACCAAATGCAACAAAACGCCAAAACAAAACGATTTTTATCAATAAAAAAAGCGGCTACTTGTTTTGTAACCGCTTAATTTATTATTGGTGGAGCATATCGGACTCGAACCGATCACCTACAGACTGCCAGTCTGTCGCTCTAGCCAGATGAGCTAATGCCCCGTCTTGTTAATTCATGTGCAAATATAAGGCTTTTCTTGATATATGCGCTATCTTTGTATAAGAAATTTCAAGAGAAAGGAAAGAAGATGATAATTTATAATACGACTTTTCATATCCATAAGGATATCGTGGATGAGTGTCTGGAATATTTGAAGAATAGTTATATACCGAAAGCCTCCGAGAGCGGTATCCTTTATAGTCCTTATTTGAGACGGATCTTGGATTCGCGGAATGAGGAAGGTGAAAGTTTTTCCGTACAGTTTCATACGAGGGATATCGATTCGTTGAATGAGTGGGTGCGTAAGGAAGGCGGAGCCTTGCAGCAAGATTTGATAGGACGTTATAAAGAGAAAATCGCAGGATTCTCTACCCTGTTGGAAGATATAGAGCTACCTAAATGATCAAGGACCGTATTATATTAGGCATAGACCCCGGTACGATCGTGATGGGATACGGAATCTTGAAGATCGAGGGGAATAAACCGAAGCTGGAAGCTATGGGAATCCTGCAATTGAATAAATATGAGGATCATTATCTCCGTCTGCGTAAGATATTCGAACGGGTCTTGGCCTTGATCGATCAATACCATCCGGATGAGTTGGCTATCGAGGCGCCTTTCTTCGGGAAGAACGTACAGAGTATGTTGAAACTCGGAAGGGCGCAAGGGGTAGCGATGGCTGCGGCCTTGGAGCGGGATATCCCGATCTTCGAGTACGCCCCTCTAAAAATCAAGCTCTCGATCACGGGGAATGGAAATGCGGCGAAAGAACAAGTGGCCGGCATGCTACAACGCTATCTGAAGATCCCGGATGAGTCCATGCTTCCGCAATTGGACGCTACGGATGGGTTGGCGGCGGCTGTTTGTCATTATTTCCAAACCAATAATCCGATCTCGGAAAAGAAGTATACGGGATGGAAGGATTTTATCGCTAAGAACCCCGGGAAAGTCCGCTGATATGAGCTTAAAAAACATAGTTATGAAATTCTCAAACCATAACTAAGGTTCAAAGAATTCATAACTATGTTTTTATTTAGCCTAAACTGACCTTATTCTTATACGATACCTTGTGCCATCATAGCTTTCGCTACTTTCATGAAGCCTGCGATATTCGCGCCTTTTACATAATTGATATATTCGCCATCTTTACCGTGAGCTACGCATTGTTCGTGGATTGCGCTCATGATCTGATGTAATTTAGCGTCTACCTCGGCGGCAGTCCATGAGATATGCATAGCGTTCTGAGTCATCTCTAATCCGGAAGTAGCTACACCACCGGCGTTGACAGCCTTACCCGGAGCGAATAATTGCTTATGCTCGATGAACAAGTCTACAGCCTCAGCCGTACAACCCATGTTAGAAACCTCAGCTACGCACAAAGTCTTGTTCTCGATCAACTTACGAGCGTCAGCCTCGTTCAACTCATTCTGGGTAGCGCATGGCAAGGCTATATCTACTTTTTGTTCCCAAGGTTTCTTGCCGGGATAGAAGGTAGAGCCCGGGAATTCGTCTGCGTAAGGAGCTACGATATCATTTCCGGAATTACGCAATTCCAACATATAGTCGATCTTCTCGCCGGAGATACCCACCGGATCATAGATATATCCGTCAGGACCGGAGATCGTAACCACTTTAGCGCCCAACTCGGTGGCCTTTGTAGCGGCACCCCAAGCCACGTTGCCGAAACCGGAGATGGCGACCGTCTTGTCCTTGATATCGATTCCGTGAGTCTCCAGCATTTGATGTACGAAATAAAGAGCGCCGAAGCCGGTAGCTTCCGGACGAAGGATAGAACCTCCGAACTCCATGCCCTTACCCGTGAACGTACCCGTATTCTCGCGAGCCAATTTCTTGTACATACCGTACATATAACCTACCTCACGGCCACCTACGCCTATATCACCAGCCGGAACATCCCTGTCCGGACCAAGATTACGCCATAATTCAAGAATAAACGCTTGGCAGAAACGCATGATCTCGGCGTCGCTCTTTCCTCTCGGAGCGAAATCGGAACCACCTTTGCCACCACCCATCGGAAGGGTTGTCAAAGCGTTTTTAAATGTTTGCTCGAATCCTAAGAATTTCAAGATAGACAAGTTAACGGACGGGTGGAAACGGATGCCTCCCTTGTACGGGCCGATTGCGTTGTTGAACTGAACACGGTATCCCAAGTTAACTTGTATCTCACCTTTATCATCTACCCAAGGCACACGGAAAGTGAAAATACGTTCCGGCTCAACTAGGCGTTCAATGATTTTCGCTTTCTCAAATTCCGGATGTTGGTTGTACACTTCCTCAATTGATAAAAGCACTTCTTTTACTGCTTGCAAATACTCCTTTTCTCCCGGATGTTTTGCCTCTAGCGCTGATAAAATAACTTCAGTCTTCATAGCATTTATATTCTTTAAAAGGATAACATTCTGTTGGCAAATGTAGGTAATTCTTTGGAATGACCAAGAGTTTCGCTTACTTTTTATCAGTGAAAACCTAAAAATCTTCAGTTAGAGTCAGAATGCGTACTTTCATGTTTCAATAGTTATTATTTTTCCTTACATTTGACTCGAATAATTCTATCAGAATCTATTATGAGCGGTATACCGAACTTAAAAGACTTGGTGTTCAGAGACACCCCGTTTGCCAATCTAATGAATAAGCGTATATATAATGTATTGCTTATCGCTACGAAATATGATTCCTTCATGCTGGAAGATGACGGGCGTGTAGATGAGCAGATATTTAACGAATATACTTCCTTAAGCCTCCGTTACCCACCCCGGTTTACGCAGGTGACTACCGAGGAGGAGGCTTTGAATGAGTTGAAGAACCGGAACTTCGAATTGATCATTTGCATGCCGAATATGGATAACCGGGATATATTCGCTGCGGCGAGCGAGATAAAGGTGCATTATCCGAATATCCCGATCGTCGTATTGACTCCTTTCTCGAAAGAGGTGTCTAAGCGGATCGCCAACGAGGATCTGAGCGCTATCGATTATGTGTTCAGCTGGTTGGGTAACTCGGAGTTGTTACTGGCGATTATCAAGTTGATCGAGGATAAGATGAACGCTCCGGACGATACGGCCAGCGTGGGCGTACAGATCATCTTGTTGGTGGAGGATTCCATTCGTTTCTATTCGTCCGCTTTGCCTCATTTATATAAGTTCGTGCTGGAGCAGAGCCAAATGTTCGCGAAGGAGGCGTTGAACGATCACCAGCGTACGTTGCGTATGCGGGGTCGTCCGAAGATCAAATTGGCCCGGAATTACGAGGAGGCGGTACGTATTTTTGATCAGTATCGGGATAATATGTTGGGTATTATCTCGGATATGAGTTTTATGCACAATGGCGTGAAAGATCCGTATGCCGGTTATAAGTTCGGACAGTATGTACGGAAAACGGGTTTGATCATTCCTTTCGTGCTGGAATCTTCGGAGGCCAGCAACCATGTGTACGCGAAGGAACTGAACGCCTCGTTTATCGATAAGAATTCCAAGAGTTATCCGCAGGATTTGAAAAAGAAGATCATGCAGCGTTTCGGTTTCGGCGATTTCGTGATCTTGAATCCGCATACGAAAGAGGAGATCATGCGTATCAAGGATTTGAAAGACCTTCAAAAGAAAGTCTTCCAGATTCCCGACGACTCGCTGGTTTACCATCTCTCCCGGAATCATTTCTCCCGTTTCTTTTATTCCCGTGCCATGTTTCCACCCGCCGAGGTTTTGAAGCATGTGGACGTGAGTGACTATAAGGATATGGATGAGGCCCGGAAATTGATTTTCGACTTGATCGTGCAATATCGCCGGATGAAGAACACGGGTGTCGTGGCGGTTTATCAGAAGGATCGTTTTGATGAGTATAGTAATTTTGCCCGTATCGGCGACGGTTCGCTGGGAGGTAAGGGTAGAGGTCTTGCCTTTATCGGTGCGATGGTGAAGCGATACCCTAAGCTGGAGAGTGATAATTTTGCCGTGAATATCCCGAAGACGGTCGTGATCTGTACCGACATCTTCGACGAGTTCATGGAGACGAACGAGTTGTATCCGGTAGCGCTGGGCGATGCGGACGACGAGACGATCCTCCGGTATTTCTTGCGGGCCAGCTTGCCCTCCCGTTTAATCGAGGACTTGATGGCTTTCTTCGATGTGGTGAAAAGCCCGATCGCCGTGCGTTCCTCCAGCCTGCTGGAAGATTCGCATTATCAACCTTTCGCCGGGATCTATTCTACGTATATGGTACCTAAGATCGAGGAGAAATACGATATGCTCCGTACGGTGAGCGACGCTATCAAGGCGGTGTATGCCTCTGTCTTTTATAAGGATAGTAAGGCGTATATGACGGCTACCTCGAACTTGATCGATCAGGAGAAGATGGCTATCGTCTTGCAAGAAGTGGTGGGCTCCCGTTATAATGATCATTTCTATCCGACGATGTCGGGCGTGGCCCGTTCCTTGAATTTCTATCCGATCGGTAACGAGAAGGCGGAAGATGGGATCGCGAATATCGCCTTGGGATTGGGTAAATATATCGTCGATGGCGGGCAAACCTTGCGTTTCTCTCCCCGACATCCCCATAGCATCTTGCAGATGAGTACGATGGATTTCGCTCTCAGGGAAACGCAGACTCGTTTCTATGCCTTGGATTTGAAGAATATGGCGGAAACCTTCTCGGTAGATGATGCCTTTAATTTGGTGAAGCTGGGCTTGAAGGACGCTGACGCTGAAGGTTCCCTGAAATATATTGTCTCTACATACGATCCGTACGATCAGATTATCCGTGACGGTTATTACCCGGGCGGTCGTAAGATCCTTTCTTTCGTGAATATCCTACAGCATGACGTATTCCCGCTGGCGGATACGTTGGATCAGATCTTACGGATCGGGCAGCAGGAAATGGGTCGTCCGGTCGAGATTGAGTTCGCTGTCAACATGGACCCGTCGGATCATACAAGGGCGACTTTCTATCTGTTGCAAATCCGTCCGATCGTAGATAATAAAGAGATTATGGACGAGGATCTGAGCTTGGTGAAGAACGAGGAAACCATCCTTTCTTCTACCAGTGTTTTGGGGCATGGCATCGTTGGCGACGTACAGGATATTATCTATGTGAAGACGGGCGCTTTTAATTCATCCAATAATCAGTTGATCGCTTATGAGATCGAGAAGATGAACCGTTCGTTTACCGATCAGGAGAAAGGATACGTATTAGTCGGCCCCGGCCGATGGGGGAGCAGCGACTCTTGGTTGGGTATTCCGGTGAAATGGCCGCATATCAGTAACGCACGGGTGATCGTGGAATGCGGATTGGAGAATTATCGGGTAGACCCGAGTCAAGGTACCCATTTCTTCCAGAACCTGACTTCGTTCGGAGTGGGCTATTTTACGGTTAATCCATTTAAGGGAGATGGTTGGTTCGATGAGGCGTTCTTGAATGCGCAACCTGCCGTAGAGGAGACGGAATATCTTCGTCATGTACATTTTGATGCTCCGATTACGATTAAGATGGATGGGAAGAAAAGTCTTGGCGTGGTATTGAAACCATAAAAAGATAGCGTTTCAAGAGAAGATTGTTGTTTGTGGATTTGCGAGACGAGCCGGTAAGACGGGTCTCGCGAATCCATTTTTTATTTCAAGTGGAAAGTGGCAAGAACCGCTTTGTGGTCGGTAGGCCAGATTCCAAGGGGAGTCATGATCGGGTCGGAGGTCTCTTCCGTCTCTCTTTGCCCACGGAGGATGTCACCTTTCGGACCGATGATACATACATCTGTAAGCGTTAATCCCTCGAATGGAGCGTAATGGATGAAATCGATGCGATCTCTATCGTCCGCTTTCGGCGACCAAACCAATTTCTCTAAAGCGATATCCTTACAGTCCGCCGGGCAGGTAAGTCCCGGATGAGTTACAGGGTTCGGGAAGATCTCACGGTACGTATCTTTGAAGCCGTCTTTCTCCAGCATGACGGATACGTGCCAAGGAACAACCAATCCTTGGTGGTCTCTCATATCTTTGGTCGCCTCAGTCCAGTCCAGATGGGAAGGCTCGTTAAAGTCTCCTCCGAGGATAACGATCCGTCCGGCTTCCCGATCCTTTTTCGCCTCTTTTAGGAAGCAAGCGATAGCGTCGTCACGGACAGATTGCTCGTTCAACCATAGGAGTGTGTCCAGATTGGTGACAGGAGGTTCCTCGTCCCATGTATTTCCGTCGTATCCACGGGCATCGTAATAAGCGCAATTACGATAATCCAGATGGGCGGTGTAAAGAGCTACCTCGGTATCGCCGATGTGGGTAATGGCCTTGTACATACTACCCCTGTCATCGTTCAAGGGATAGACGGTCGTGCTATCCGTGATCGGGTAGCGGCTTAACAGACCGGAATCCTCGGTGTAGAAAGAATAGTACGTTTGTCCTTTTTGCTGCAACGCTTCCACGATCCGGTCGCAAAAACGGGTCTGATGATAATTACGTACCTCGCTTAACGTAACGAAATCGGCGTTACTTCTTACGATCTCGTCAGCGATAGCGTCAAAGCCTCCTTTTACGACAGCGCCTTCCTGCCAGATGTTGAATTGAAGAACCTTGAAAGTCTTCTCTTGCTGGCAAGAGCTGAGGCCCAGTGCGATCAACAAGAGTAAGTAGATAAAACTAGTTTTTTTCATGTGTGAAATATTTTGTTAGATGTTTTGTCGTAGCCATTCCTCGGCGGCGGCCAAGGTTTCCGGCTTGCCGATATCCAATAGTTTTAGGTTATCCGCCATATAAGCCCTGATATCGGTTTTGGCGCAAATAGCCAGATAGAAGTTAATGATAGAGAACTTTCCGGTCCATTCTTCCATCAGCTCCAATATCTTGGGCGAGAGTACGTGGATTCCGCTAAAGGCGTACTCGTTGTGTTGATCCGGGTCAAAATAGGGATAGTAAGATTTTACCTCGCCGGTCTCATGATTACGCCAACCACACAGTCTATTCTCCTTATTAAATAATAGATAACGTGAGGTATTGCGCTGGCTGACGAGTAAGGTAGCCAACGGGTTCGTTTGTACATGGGTATCGTATAGTTTCTTGAGATCCACGTTCGATAAGATATCGACATTATGTATCAAGAAAGGCTCGTTCCCGCATAAAAGAGAAGTGGCCTTCTTGATTCCTCCTCCCGTATCCAGCAGATAATCGCTCTCGTCCGAGATTTCGATCCGGACACCGAAGTTGTTGTTCGCCTCCAGAAAATCCACGATCTGGTTGCCTAAATGGTGGATATTGATCACGATCTGGTCGAAACCGGAGGATTTCAGTTTCAGTATGACGTGTTCTAGCATCGGTTTGCCCCCGATAGGTATAAGCGCTTTTGGCGTGTGATCGGTTAACGGCTTCAGTCTGGAACCAGTACCGGCCGCGAAAATCATAGCTTTCATAATGTAGGGTTAAAGAGTTGTTCTATATTTTGTTCTCTATGTACTAAATGTACTTTTACTCCGAACTTGGTGTTAAGATGTTCCGCCAGATGTTGTGCGGAATAGACCGAACGGTGCTGTCCTCCCGTACATCCGAAACAAATCATCAAATTGGTGAATCCACGATCCATATATCGTTTTACCGAGGCGTCTACGATATGGTAGACATGCTCGAGGAAATTCGTGATCTCCCCGTCATCCTCCAAGAACTGGATCACTGGCTCATCCAAACCGGTGAAATGGTTGTAACGCTCGTATTTACCGGGGTTATTTATCGCACGGCAATCGAATACGAATCCACCTCCGTTCCCGCTAGGGTCGTTCGGGATTCCTTTTTTATAGGCGAAGCTCATGACCTTTACTTCCAGCATATGTTTCTGGATATCATCCGTGAATTGTTTCAACCCGGTAAGCTCACGAAGGACGGAGCATAAATAGGGATATTCCGGATAGTCATTCTTCAATAACTGCCGCAGGTTCTCGATCGCGAACGGGACGCTTTGGATGAAATGAGGCTTTTTCTCGAAATACCCCCGGAAACCATAAGCCCCCAATACCTGCAAGGTCCTGAACAGGACGAAATGGCGCAGCTGGCTATGGAAGTAAGCTTCGTCTACCGGGATATATTTACGTAGGGCCGTGATATAATCCGATAGTAATTCATTCCTCAGATCCTCCGGATATTTCGCTTTCGCCTGCCAAAGGAAGGAAGCCACGTCGTAATAAACCGGGCCTTTTCGTCCACCTTGAAAATCAATAAACCAAGGCTCTCCATCCTTTACCATAACATTGCGTGACTGGAAATCACGGTACAGGAACGTGGCGGAGGAACTGCGTAACAATACGTCGCTCATCTTCAAGAAATCATCTTCCAGACGATTTTCCTGAAACTCCATCCCGGTAGCCTTTAAGAAACAGTACTTGAAATAATTCAAGTCCCAAAGGATAGACCGTTGGTTGAACTCGGCTTGCGGATGGCAATACGAGAAATCGAAACCGTCGGACCCCAAGAACTGGATGTCGGGGAGTTTGGTGATCGTCTTGTGTAATAAACGGCGTTCCTCCTCGTCGAATACACTGCTTTTACGGCCTTTCTCGATGGCGTTGAAAAGAAGCGTATCTCCTAAATCTTCCTGCAAATAGTAAATATTGTCTTCGGAACGGA
>ERZ773224.1174-NODE-1174-length-33665-cov-6.941863_pt1 | contig 33665 bp, 39 predicted proteins | sample MGYA00580526_ERZ773224 | MGnify/ENA primary metagenome ERZ773224 (study PRJEB29015, sample SAMEA2737743) | human gut metagenome | biome: human gut; feature: human-associated habitat; material: faeces | place: China | collected 2012 ... | reverse complement strand
TAGCAACGTTGGTGATGTTGCATCACAATCTATAAAAGGAGCAATAACTGGTATAACAGGAGCATCAATTGCTGGAAAAGTTGTAAAAGGATATATATCTGGTGTTGGAAAAGTTGCAGGAAGCGCAGCAACAAAAGCAGCAGAGTTAGTAGGAACTGCAGGACTATTAGGTACAAAATATAAAAATGCATATAAAGCAGATAGGGAAGAAAGTAATGCAATAAAAACGCCTGCAAGAGAAGACTATAATCAGGCGAGAGAAACATATGCAAGGGCAAGGAGAGCCGAAGAAGCAGCTAAAAACGCCTATACAGGAGCAGTACTTCAATCAAGCCAAATGGGAAATCATTTTATTGATAATAATTATATAGAAAGAAGAAGACAAGAATTAGAAATGGCAAGACAAACAGCAGCACAAGCTAAACAGAGATTTGAATCTTCAAAGAGAAATTATGGGATAGCAAAACAACAAAGTAAAAAAATAATGGGAAGAACTGTAGGTGTTGCAAGAGCAGAAGCCAGCGTAAATGTTGAAAAATTCAAGAAAAACTTAAAACATCAAATGAAATATGTTGGTAAGGATATTAAATCTGGAGCTACAATAGTAACAAAATATGTTAATGCAACATTAGCAATACCTTTTATGGCAGTAAGTCCCAAAGTAGGAATGACTATGCTATTTAGTGGTGTTGTAGGAGGAGGAAGACTTAAAAGATTTAATGCATCAATAAAGGGGTATAAAAAAGCATTGAGCAAAGAACAACCACCTAAAGAGGTAATGGATAAATTTATATCAGACTATAAAAAGAAGAACAATGGAAGGGAACCTTCACAAGACGAAATAAATGATTTTATAAAAAAATATCAAGACAAGCAAATAAAAAGATATAAACTTACATATATAACTAGTTCTGCACTTACATTAGGATTAACAGATGAACTGCTAGAACAAGTTGAGATAAATAGAAAAGACAAGAAAAAAGAAGATAAAAAAGTAAAAGCTGGAAACGAGGCGGTTTGCACAGCTAGACAAGCAGAAATGATAATAAGCGCAAAAATACAAGAACTTAAACAAGAAGATAAAGAAAAAAGGCAAAACGAGTATGATACAAATCCAATTCAAGACGCCCTAGATGATGCAACAAGAAAAGAATTAAAACAAAAAATGAAAGAAGCATTTGAAAGTAATACATCAAAAGAAGCAATAAAGAAACTTGTAAAAGAAAAGTCGAAGAATAACTCACTAAATGCAGATGAAATACGTAATATAATGCAAGATTTGGGATTAGAAGTAGATGAAACTTCAATTGCAGATTTTGAAAAAGCAGGAGACAAAAGTGTAGATGCAATTTCAAATTACATATATAATGGAATAAAAGAGAATAGACATAATAGTGCAGGGATGAAAAGATATGCTGAGGTATTTGAACAAATAGAAATATTAAAGGATGCAAATGACAAAATAAAAGAAGTTCTAGGAAAATCTTTATATGGAAATGTGGATGATTTAATAGACACGATAATTAATTTATAAAGAATTGGAGTGGATGCAAATGAAATTTAAAAAATTAATAACATGGATGCTAATATTTTTAATGCTTTTTAATTTTTTAACTAGTACAATAAGTTGCAAGGCAACAGATGAAGAAGAAAGTAAAGAAGCTAATGATGAAATGGAATTTATTCGAGGTGCAACAGATGTACTTTTGAAGGGAGTGGATGGACTTATAGGTGTTTTAACATGGACAACAAGGGTCAAGTGGCTTCTAATTCCATATGCAGTACAACAACTTACTAGTTTGGTAGCATATTCGGAAGGATTTACAGATGGATGGAAATTCGCAGCTGTAACACCTGCTCATATATTATTTAATAAAATTAATTTAACAGATATTAATATTTTTGAAATGGAACCGTCCGGAGGAAAAGCTATTAAAACAATACGCAGTAATATTAGAAAATGGTATTATGCAATGTTCACTCTAGCAGCAATAATACTATTATGTATTTTAGTTTACATAGGCATAAGAATGGCTATTTCAACAGTAGCTGAAAAAAAAGCTGTTTATAAAAACTGGCTAATGAATTGGTTTGTGAGCCTTATATTACTGTTTATGCTACATTTTATTATACGAGGAACCATTTATTTAAATGGTCAATTAGTAAAAATATTTGAAAAGGCAGAAGTATCAGAAATGAGCTATTCTATTGCTAATTTTGTAACTGTTACAGGCAAGCTAATAATAAAAACAATGAATCCATTTGCAACCGTAGGATGGGCTGCATTATGTGTATATATATGTTTGGTAATACTCACAATAATGTTTTTAATAATGTATATAAAGCGTATGTTAACTATTTCATTTTTAATAATAATAGCTCCATTAATAACTATAACTTATTCAATAGACAAGTTAGGAGACAATAAATCACAAGCATTAGATACATGGTTAAAAGAATTCATTTATGGAATATTAATACAGCCATTTCACTGTATAATATATTTGGTATTTGTTTCTCAAGCAATTGATTTATGTAGTACAGGGACGCTGGCAAGTATGCTGTTGGCAGTAATGATGATGTTTTTCATAATGAAAGCAGAAGGTATAGTTAGAAAAATATTTGGATTTGAAAAAGCTAGTTCAGCTGCAACAGGTGCTATGGCAGGTGCGGCATTAATGTCAGGAATTAACGGAATTAAAAGTATGGTTGGAAAAGCACAAAAAGTTGGTGCGCCAGTTACAAAAGCAAAAGATCGCTCAGGTGGAAATTCAGGAGGTTCAGGAGGTTCAGGAGGCTCTGGAGGTTCAGGAGGCTCTGGAGGCTCTGGAAACTCAGGTGGATCAGGAGCAGGCAGAACAAATGGAACTAGAAACAAGAACACGCCAAATGTTACATTAAGAAACAATAAAAGAGAAAACAAAAAGAAAGGAAAAATTCAACAGGCAATTGAGAGTGCTTCAAACAGTATAAAGGGATCAAAAATTGGACAAGTGGTTAAACAAGCTTCAGATACAGTAAAAGATACAGGTGTTGCTAAACTTTATAACAAAGCAAAAACTCTTGAAGGAAAATATATAGACAATGCTAAAGTACAAAGTAGCTTAATTGGAGCTATGGTAGGCGGTATGACAGGACAGGGAGCTATAGCGGGCGCAACGATGGGATATGGAATAGGAACGATAATACAAAAGAAAAGAGAAGATAGAAAGAATATTAAAGAAGGAACAGAGGCTGTAAAAAATGCATATTGTAATTATCAAGAAAGTTCAAGACTTTCAGATGAGCAAATGACTGCATATACAAATGAGTTATTAAATGATCCAGAAAAATTAGATGACATGCAACAAATAGATGGAGAAAGTATAGAAGAATGGAAAAAAAGAACAAAGAGAAGCACAGAATATGATTACCAGTGGAATGACAGGATGATGTATGCAAAATCTCTATATGCTTTACAAAATAGCTATCAAAAATCTGGAGTTGATGGAGATGATGCAAATGATAAGATAGCTGATACAATAAGAAAATTGCAACAATCTAGTGTAGATCCATATAGACAACAACCTATACCAGATCCTTGGGAAGACCCAAATACAGATGTGTCTGATTAAAAGGTAGGTGAAAAAAATGAGCAATAGTTCAATTGATAATAAACTTAATGAAATAAATGATAGAAACAGACAAAATCCACAAAATGAACCAGATGAAGAAGAAAATATGTCTGGATTTGAAAAGGGAAGATTAGCAGCACTTAATGCAAAATATGAGGATGATGATGAACCTAAAAATCAAAATGGGAATGATGGAGGCTCTGAAGAAGAAGAAGCTCCGGAAGATGAAAATGATGAAGAAGACAATGATGATGATAATGATGAAGATAAAGACGACGACGACGATGATGATGATGACGATAATGACAAAGAAAATGATAATGATGATAAAAATAATGACAATGAAAACAATAATAAACCGAATGAAAACGAAAATAAACCAAATGATAAAAATTCAGATGATAAAAATTCAGATGATAAAGAAAACAGTGATAAACCGGACAGCAAAGAAAATAAAAAAGAAAAAGATAGTAAAAATCAAAATAATAAAGAACCACAGAGCCCGACTGATAATAAAAAACCAGCAGAAAAACCGCAAACTCCAAAAGCAGGACAAGCAGGCGCAAAGGAAGGCACCAAGCAGGCAGGAAAAGAAGGAGCAAAACAAGCAGGAAAAGAAGGAGCAAAACAGGCAGGAAAAGAAGGAGCAAAACAGGTAGGAAAAGAAGGAGCAAAACAGGCAGGAAAAGAAGGAGCAAAACAGGCAGCAAAAGCGGGGGCAAAAGCTGCAGCAAAAGCTGCAGCAAAAGCGGGAACAAAAGTTGCTGCAAAAGCGGGGATAGCAGCATCTCCACCAGTTTTAATTGCTATACTTGTAATAGTAGCGATAATCTTTTTAATAGGCGTTATAAGTTTTTTCAGTATTATGGGTGATATGATAATAGGAAAGATAAAAGGTTTTTTACAAGGTGTGTGGGACGCTTTAGAAACAGTATTTACAGGAGACCAAGCAGAGGCAAAGATAAATGATGAACAGGTGAAAAATGCAGCATCATATTTAGAACAAATGGGGTATGATTTGGTAGGAATGGGTTTTGTAAAAACAGAGTATAATACTACAAACAAAAATGAGGGAGAACCGTGGAATAAGTGGTATAACGAAAATGGAGAGCTTATAGAAGAAGGTTCATCTAATAAAAAAGACCTTATAGAGAGGGATACTACTGAGGATGAGGCAGAAGGAGAAAAAAGTGGAGCCGAACAAAAAGATCCAATAAATAAAATAAAGTCAGAACCAATAAGAAAGTATTTAGTAGCATCACTTAGGTCATATATAAATGGAACATATGGTGGAATGGTAGTGCAAGAAGGACATGAAGCAGATGGCCTTTGGAATACAGTATTTGACAAGATTGCGTTTAACTCGAAAGAACATACTTTAACAGTAACTAAAGGTGATACACATGTAAAGGTAAACCTTGAATCATGGACTGCAAAATATGGAATGGCATATGAATTTTTAGTGTGTCTACACATAGGTACGCTTGCTCCAGAATTTGTTATGGAATTAGCAGGAGATGCAAATGACAGAGTAAAAGTTGTTGTTAATTTTTATGAGCAAGAGCGGAATAAGAAAATTTGACTGGACGGAAAATGGAAAAACAGTTATAAAAGATGTAAAAGCTAAAATATTAAATAACATTAGTGGTAACGGACAAGACCAAGAAGTTACAATAAATTGGGATAATGGAAAAGGCTCAACAACATTTAGTTCTGCATTTGTAAATTATATGTTGGACAGTACAATTGAAAAGGGAAGAACTATGGGATACCCATATATTGTAAGTGTCAAAAATAACTGGTTTAGAGATTTAGTATTTAAAGATGATAATAGTGAAATTAACTGCTATGAGACAACAGAACCTGTTGAAAGAATAATTTCAGAGGAATGGTGGAAGGAAGGAAAAGGAAAAGTCGATTCTATAGCTGATTTTGCTATGGAGGATTTAGATAAACATTTAAAAGTGTATTACAGCTTTAGTTCAGGAATTAAGCAAACAAAGCTTCCGTACTATGTAGACAAATGTCCCAAAATTATAGATCTTATTAATAAAAACAAGTATCATATATTTAAAGGAATGTATAGTAATAGCGAAGATATAGAGAAAGCTAAACAAAATGTTGACCCAAATAATTTACCATATTATACAGATAAAAGAAATATAAATTGGTTTAGTTCTATAAATAGTGGAATTCAATTATTGCAAGAAGTAGAAACAGAACAAGCAGAATATAATTTAAGGGATTTAAAAGAAATATTAGCTTACTATAACTTCGATTTAGAAGAAGAGAGCGAATACAGCCAAGCAACAGACAAAGAAGCATTGGCTGAAATGATTGAAAAAGGAAATATGTATAAGGATTGGAGAAATAGAGTAAGAGGCTGGGTAATACTAGATGGGGAAGGAAATGTTATTGAAAAAGGAGAAAACTCACAAGTTAAGCCAAATGAATATGGAACTGATGACTGGTCAAAGTATATAAATAGAGGAATAATAGAAGATGTAGAAGACTATATCCCAACAGCTAATACATCTACTTTAGATGACTTGAGCATGAATATAGCTGCAAGGAGTATAGGAAGCACAGGTTTTAATTATGGAGAAAATGTTTGCTCAACTTGTAATGGAAAAGTTGTAGCAGTGGATGATAATACTATAACTATTAAATCAGATGAAGGAAATTTAATACATATATCTAATATTTCTACAAATGCAAATATGAAAATTGGAGATGTTGTTTATGTAGGTCAGCAAATAGCAACAACTACAGAAAAAGATATAAATGTAATATTAAGAGACAAATATCATAATACATTAGATGCACAAAAATATATAGATACATCAGTATTAATAGACCAATTTGCATAAACAAAGGAGTGAAACTATTGTCAAAATATAAAATTATAGTATGTATATTAATCTTAATAAATATAATAATGGGAATATATATAATGTTCTTTATGAAAAAAACGCCTATATACACATTGCAACAGTATGCAGAACAAATGGGATATTTTGATTCATATAGAGATATTAAAATAATATATTTTGATAATTATAATCTTTTAAAAGAAAAGTACAAAGGAGAAATAGATACAACATATGTATTGACAACATATACCAATTTAATAGAAACTTATTTTAATAAACTGTATCAAGATACTAAAGATATTGAGAAAGAAAATATTGCTGAATATTATAAAAAGAATTTATCTGAAATACAATTGAATATTGGAATAACAGAAGAAGAAGATTTCGAAATATTAGTAAATTTATTAAAAAAGTATGATATAACACAAAAAAAATATACAAGTGGTAAATTAGTAGAAAATAGTATTATAGACAAAAACACATATATTACATTTTTGCTAGAAATTTACTATGAAGATATAACAATAAAGTTTAATGTGTATGTAAGTAACAAAGATAATTTAGAAGAACCAATTATAAAGTTTATACCTGTAAAGGAGGAACTATAATTGAAAAGAAAAAAGAAACTAGATATTATAGCAATAATGCTAACTATTGTATCATTGATATTAATAGGAGTCAACATAAGCTTACTTTCAAACAAACTTTTAGCTCCTGTGTATGCTAACAATAAAGTAAAAAAAGAGTATGAAGAGATTATTGCAAAAAGAAATGAAGAAATAAAGAAAATTACAGATAAGAAGACAGATGTGGAGATGGCAGAGACAGAACTTAAAGAAGTAAAAAAAATGAAAGAAAAGCAAAGAATGCAATATTATTTTTCAAAATATATAACATATATAGAAGAAAAGAATTACGAAAAAGCTTATAATTTACTTTATGAGGAATATAGAAATAACTATTTTCCTACGTTAGAAGAATTTGAAAAATATGTGAAGCAAAAGTATCCGGATTTTATGAGTGTGGAATACAATGATATGAGCAGACAGGGAGAATATTATATACTGACAGTAAACATTTATAATCTTTTAACAAATGAGATTATAGAAAAAGAGCAAAAATACATAATTAAAGAAAATAATTTTCTTGATTACGTGTTATCTTTCCAGGTTAGATAGGAGGGAGATACTTGTTTTATAAATTTAGAACTAATTTTAGAATAAAAATAAAAGAAATATTTAAAAAGATATGGAAAAATGCAGGTATAGTATTAATATTATGGATAATTATGCTTATTATAAATTATTTATTGGGGAATATGAAAACAGAACCTATTCCAATTACCACATACGAGCCACATATTTCTATAATGAACGAAGATAAAGAAGTACCTAAGGATTTACAAGAGCCTATAAACAAGATATTTAATGAATATGTAAATTATTGCAATAACCAAGAATATGAAGAAGCATATAACATGTTAAGTGAAGGATGTAAGAAAAATTTATATCCAACACAAGAAGATTTTGAAAAATATACAAAAGTAGTGTTTGATCAAAAAAAGATATATAATATACAGAATTATTCAGTTAATGATAATGTATATATATATAATTTGAGAATATTAAATGATATTTTGGCAACAGGATTAACAGATGAAAAGCAATTAGTATATTATGAGGAAAAAGTTGCAATTGAAAGCATAGATGATAAACTATATTTGTCTATAGGTGGATTTATAAAAGAAAAAAAGGTGGAAGCTTTATTTGAAGACGAATATATGAAATTAACAGTTGATAAAGTACTAGTTATGGATGATAGAGAAATTTATACTATGACAGTTAGCAATAAATCTGATTATGTATTAAATATTGCAGACACTTCAAAACCACAAGAAATCTTTATAAAAATGGGGTCAGAAACAAGAAACGTACAGGAATTGCCAATGAATGGAGTTATTGTTTTTCCTGACCAGAAACGTACCTATGAACTAACATTTACAAAATGGTATGACGAAACAGAAAAAACAGAAAGTATTATTTTTGATACAGTTTATATTATTAAAGAATATAAAGAGGATACGGAACAAATGAGAGTGGAAAAGGAAAATGCAATTGATTCTTATAGTTTTGAATTAAAACTTTCTATGTAGTGAAAATAGTGTAAAGTAATCTATGAAAAATGTAGGGACAATTTTAATCGCCCACACTTCAAAGAAATTACTAAAAAAAACATTGAAAAGTAGTAAAGAGGAGGAAAGAATGATGGGAAAAACGAAAATTAGCTATGCAAGGCAATGCGCAATTATACCTGCAAAAGATGGAAAAATGGGGTATTCAGAAGATGTTATTATTGTTGAAACATCGACTATAGAAGATGGACAAGAAATTATAGAAAAGCAAATTTTTAACAGGCAGAATGAAAGAATTGGGATAATTGATAAAGATGGTAATATACAATTTGTTGAGGAATACAAACAAAAATTACAAGAGAGTCTAGGTAAGGAAAGATATGAACAATTAGGAATTGATAAGAGACAAATTGCTCTTGACGAATTGTTAGAAAACAATGAATTTGAGGAGTTAATACCAGGAGAAGAAATTGAAGGATTAAGTAATAAAGAAGTAGAAGAAATAATAGAAGAACATGCAAACATACAAGAAGAACAAACAGAACAAGAGCAAATGGATGAAGAAACATTAAAGGTAGAAGTTTCAAAAAGTTTAGGAGTAGATGAAAACCAAATTGTTCAAGTAAAAGTAATAACAGATAAAATGGCAATTAGTATATTGAATAATCAAGATTCTATAGGTTATCCAATAATGTTAACAATGTCAGACGGAAGTATTCAATTTGTAAATAAAGAAAATGATGGGTATAAACCAGTTCATGGAGTAAGAGAAACAGACAAGAATGAAAATATGACAACTAATTTTATTGATATCAACGGAAATATTATAGAGGCCAACCTACAAGGAAGATTTTACGATCCATCAAAACCAAATAGAGCTATAGGAATTATAATGGATGAAAGTGGCGAATATAAACCAGTAGCAGAAAATATATCACTTGACCAATTAGGAAATAAATGCTCTATATCAAGAACATTAGCAACAAATCAAAACCAGAGTATAACTATAAATGCAAATGTGAAAGAGTTAGTAGAGAATGCTAGTGGAAAACAAGTAGCAACAATCTGCTACGAATTAGATAGTAAAAGAGGAGAAAAAGGAGAAACAAATAGAATAAATATAAATGACTGTACTAGTGTTAGTGACGAATACAAAAAAGGAGAAGTTTCGGATACTTTAAACGCAAATTTAATAGCTGAAGAGGTTTTAAAAAGTGGAGAAGACTTGAGTAGAGATGAAATTGTAGCAGGAGTATATAATTGCATTGATGCAAGTTTACCTGAGATTAGTCCGGAAGAAAGAGCAAGACTAGCAGAGGAAGCGATTGCAATAGTAAGAGATGAGTGTATGCTAGCACGAGACAATGAGGAAAGAAATGGTCCACCAGCTCACCCATAAAAATTCATAAAAAATCACCTTATAAAATATAATTTAAAAGGTGATTTTTTTATGAAGATAAAAAGGCTAAAAAAAGTAGGTATAATTTTATTACTTATAATATGGTTATTTTTTAATATGGTAAAGGCAAATACAGAAGATGAAGAAGATATTAATATAAATGAAATATTACAGGTAACAAGTGCTGAAGTTGATATGCCAAAAACCAGTTCTAGAATTGCATTGATATATGATAGGGCATCTGGGGAAGTGATTTATGAAAAAAATGGTTATAGAAAAGCAAAAATGGCAAGTACTACAAAGATAATGACAAGTTTAATTGTTTTAGAAAAGGGTAATTTAAGTGATAATGTTACAGTAAGTAAAAAAGCAGCAGGAACCGGCGGGTCAAGATTAGGCTTGAAAACTAATGACAAAATAACAGTAAATGATTTATTAATGGGACTAATGTTAGAGTCCGGAAATGATGCGGCAATAGCTTTAGCAGAACATATTGGTGGTGGTGTAGAGAAGTTCGCAGACTTAATGAATGCCAAAGCAAAAGAATTGGGATTAAAAAACACGCATTTTGTAGTACCACATGGATTAGATAATGAAGAACACTACACTACTGCACTTGAGCTTGCTAAAATTACTGATTATGCACTAAAAATAGAAAAATTTAGGAATATTGTTGCAACAAAAGAATATAATGTAACAATAAACGGATATAACAAGGTAATAAGTAACACAAATGAATTATTAGGAAGCCTTGACGGTGTTTATGGAGTAAAAACTGGATTTACAAATGGGGCAGGAAGGTGTTTAGTTACATCATGCAAAAGGGGAGAATTAGACATTATAACAATTGTTTTAGGAGCAGACACTAAAAAAATAAGAACAACAGATAGCATAAATTTAATAAATTATGCATATAAAAATTATAAGGTAATGAACATAGAAAATATAATAAATCAGAAATTTGAAGAATGGAAAAATATAAGAGAAAAAGCAATAATAGTTAATAAGGGCATATTAGAAAATGCAACAATTAAATTAGGTGAATTTAAATATACCAAAAGAGCCATAAGAAATGCAGATATAGATAATATTAATATAGAAGCAAACTGTTTAATGTACTTAGAAGCTCCGGTAGAAGCAAACAAAAAAATAGGAACATTAAAGGTAAAAGTGGGAGAGGAAACAATACAAACAATAGATATATTAGTAGAAAGAGCTATAAGAAAAAAAGAAATAAAAGATTATTTTTATCAAATTTTAAAGGTTATATATTGACTTTTGGCAATAAATTTGCTATTATAATTAATAGCTATGCGAAAGTAGCTCAGTTGGTAGAGTGCAACCTTGCCAAGGTTGATGTCGCGGGTTCGAGTCCCGTCTTTCGCTCCAAAAGTGCGATACGAAAGTATCGCAATAATTTATATAAAATAAAAGGCGACATAGCCAAGTGGTAAGGCACGAGTCTGCAAAACTCTGATCCCCGGTTCAAATCCGGGTGTCGCCTCCAAAAAATTCCCTACGTCCTATAAAAAGACGTAGGGTTTAAAACTATCTACAGCAAGGTTTATCAAAGCATTTACATGGTCTTTTATCCCATGGTTTATCACATGGTTTTTCTTCTGGTCTATCACAGTGTTTTTCACAAAAATCATCACAAGGTTTTTCACAAGTATTGTTTTCATGTTTATCACAAGGTTTTTTATGATGCATATCGCAAGGAGGACATTCTAATTTTATACCTTGCAAACATCTACCTTCATGCTTACAAGAAGTACATATTTTACAATGTTTTACCTCGTCAACCCAAATGACTATTTCATAAAATTTATTTGCACAAAGAGGGCCAAAAACAAATTCACCGTGTTCATCAGTAAAAGTATGAGACACAGGTCTTCTTTCTTCTTTTCCACAATCATTAACAACTTCCACAAGTTTAACAACAGCATCACAAACTGGATTGTGACAGCTATCACTTACAACACCATAAATTACAGATCTATTATCTTCTGGTAATGTTATATCTAAGTCAAATTGCTTACCAGTAGCAAGTACACCATCTAACTTTATAACAGGGCACATATTTTTCTCGCATTCCATAAATTTATACTTCCTTTCTTTAAATTATAATATATTATATGTCTGCATTTTTTATAAGGTTACTTTTTATGACAAAATATTACAAAAGACAAGATATATAATTAAGAGGTTGAAAAATAAAATTTAAATAAAGTATTTATTTTATTGCTTGTAGATATTGTTCAAGAATATTTTTGAAAGTATAGAATATTAATTACACTTGAAAATGCATTGAAATTAATTTAGAGAAATGATAATATTGAAATACAAAATAAAAATGAGAGGTGAAACATATGATAACAGTAAAATCATACGATGGAAAGATGGTTAGAATACCAGAGGAAAAGAAGGAAGAATATGAAAGATGTCAAGAATTAATAAGACAATATTTAAAAGAAGGAAAAACAGAAGAAGAGATAAAGGAGCTGTTAAAAAATGAATGAAGAAACCAAACAAAAAATAATAGATTTCAATAATCAATTTGGTATAAGAACAGAGTTCATAACAGGGGAAAGTACATTAGGGTATGCTTTGGGAAATACAATATATATAAATACAAGCATAAACCAAGATTATGAAAAGACCAACAAACATGAATTGTTGCATTTTTTTGAAGGAACTCCTGAATTTGAAAAAGTAAAAAAAGACATATTAGAAAAAAACGCTGAAGAGTTACCAAATATAAGAAAAGAGTATGAATTAAGATATTGGGGCATATATTCAAAAGAAGAAATAAATGCAGGAGTACTAGACAATGAAATTGTAATAGACATAATGACAGACAATTCAAGTATTGTGTACGAAGAAGGACTAAAAGTTGGTGATATATTTTTAGGGGAAGTACAACAAAAACTGGCAGAAAAAAGATATTTAAATCTATCATTAACAGGAAATATAAAAAATATGAAGTTGAGTGAGTGGGAAAAAATATTTGTACTGAATTATTATGATGGAAAAGACAAAATATTACCACAAGGGAAAGATAGAGTAGAAAAAATAAGAGAAGACATAGAAAAATATTTAAATGAGTTAAGCAAATTAGACAAAACAACAATGCAAATAGACCCATATAGTCCAGAAGTAATAAGAGAATATGAAAGTGAAATAAAAGCATTAAAAGCAAGAGGAGAAGATACAACAAGATTGGAAGAAAATCCAGAAATGGGATATAAAAAAATAGCAGAAGAAACTAGCAAACAACTATATGAAGAATATAAACATATAGTGGATTTAATAAATGGATTAGATATGGAACCAGCATTTAAAAGTATGATGCTTAGAGAAACATTAACAAAAGTGTATAAGTTAGATAAAGACAATAAATCAAATGGACAAAAAACAATAATAAAAAACAGAGATATGAAAAAAAGCATAGGCGGGCATATGATACTAAATGAACAGACACTAAAATTTATATATGAAAATGTAAAAAATATAGAAGAATATAAAAATTTTGCGAACCTATATTTTGCAGCAGTAGAAGTATATAAAGATACAATTGCATCAAAAAGTGGAATAATGCTTGATGGAGTAGACACATATGGAAAAGGAAAATGGATAAAATTTGAAGGGAAAAATACAAATCCGGAAGAATACTTAAAAAATGCTAGTGAATTAGCGGCATTAGTACAAGATACACCATGGTGTACAAAACAACTTGCATCATCTCAGTTAGCAGAAGGTGATTTTTATGTATTTGTAGATAATACAGGAAAACCACATATCGCAGTAAAAACGAGAGGGGATACAATAGATGAAGTAAGAGGAATAAAGAATGGAAATGCACAAGAATTAGAAGAAGAATATAGAGATGTAGCAATATCTTTTTTGGAAAACAATAAAGATATAGAGAATGGTAAAGAATGGCTAGAAAAAGAAGAATGGAATAAAAGATTAATAGAATATGCAAGAAAAATAGATAATGGAGAATTTAAAGTAGAAGATGTTCCAAAATTTATAGAAGACTATTTAAAAAAGGATTATAGAAATCAGGGAGGAGAAAACTCAAATAAAAAAGCCTTAAAAGATAGATTAGAAAAAATAAAGGGTGTAGTAGCAGAATATTATTCATGTAGTGAAGAAGAAATTACATTCGGAGATGTGAATTTTGCGGAAACTCAATTAACCACAGTACCATATAAAATAATATTTGGTGATGCAGATTTTAGAGGCTCACAAATAAAAAATTTAGGTTCGTTAAGAAGCATAGGAGGCAATGCTGATTTTAGAGATTTACAAGTAGAAGATATGGGTTCATTAAGAAGCATAGGAGGCAGTGCAAATTTTAAGTATTCACAAATAAAAAGATTAGGCTTATTAGAAAATATAGGAGGCGATGCTGATTTTAGAGGTTCACTAGTAGAAGATTTGGGCTCATTAAGAAGCATAGATAAAATAATTTATTTAGATGATTCGCAGATAGAAGTATTAAAACAATTAAATCAATTAAAGCAAGTAGGAAGTATAGTAGGTTCGGAAAAGTTAAGAGGAGAGTACAAAAAAACGATAAGAGAAAGATTTTTAAGTGGAAATGATATTGGGCAGGCAGGATTTGGAGTCGGCATATAAGAATGCGACAGAGCCAATGAATTTCTTATGAAGATAATGGAAGAAATAGATAAAAAATGGATAACTATAGAAGATGATGGGGATTCTGAGTTTGAAGTGTTTGAAAATTTTTAAAAAGGTTACAACTGATAAATTAAATTTAAGAAAATGATTATTATTTTTTAATAAAAAGAAACAATATATTTTTATAGTGAGTATATATAAATATGACAATATGAAAGGGATGAATGCAAAGGTGGATAATAGACCAATTGGAATGTTTGATTCAGGAGTTGGAGGGTTAACAGTATTTAAAGAGGTAAAAAAGCAATTGCCAAATGAAAATATAGTTTATTTAGGAGATACAAAAAGGTTTCCATATGGTAGTAAATCTAAAGAGAGTATAATAGAATTGACAAAACAAGGAATAGAGTTTTTAATAGGGCAAAATGTAAAATTAATAGTAATTGCATGTGGAACTGCTACTAGTCAAGCATTAGAAGAAGTAAAAAAGATATATTCGATACCAATAATAGGAATAATAAATTCTACAGTGGAATATTTGGAACATAAATATAGAGACAAAGAACCACAAATAGGTGTTATAGCTACAAAAGGAACTATAAGAAGCAATGGATGGCAAAATAAAATTGAGTTATTAATGCCAAAAGCAAAAATAAAAACAATGGGTTGCCCATTGCTAGCTCCAATGGCAGAAGAAGGATGGACTGATAATAAAATTGCTGAATTAACAGTAAAAGAGTATTTAAAAAACATTAAAAATGTCGATGCACTAATTTTAGGATGCACACATTATCCACTATTTCAAAAAATCATAAAAAGAGAAATGGGGAGAGGTGTTGAAATAATAAACACTGGCGAGAAAATAGCACAAAATCTAACTACATATTTGCAAGAAAATAATATTAATAGTGAAAATAAAGGGCAAGATATAATATATTTAACAGACACCGAATGTAATTTTATTCATGTGGCAGAAAAGCTTTTAGGTGATAAACATATAAGCGAAAAAGTACAGAAAGCAGATTATTTAAAAATTATAAGATAATAAGATGCATAAACTTTGATGAGAAGAATATATTTGTATTAACTTATGTTAGGAGGATATTTTTTATGTTTATTGTTCTTAACAAACAGAAAATATATTCATATTTAATTTCAATAGTTACAGTGTGCATGTTATTTGCATTTGCGAGTGGTATAAATGTAAACGAAAAGTCAATAATAACGTCGACAACAAGCAAGTTATTGCCTATATATAACGTAATTACAGATGAAAATAAGGTTGCTTTAACAATGAACTGTGCATGGAATGCGGATGATATAGATAGTATTTTAGGTACATTAGAAAAAAACAATGTAAAAATTACATTTTTTGTGGTTGGGGAGTGGGTAGATAAGTATCCAGAAGCGGTAAAGAAGATTCATGCAGCTGGGCATGAAATTGCTAACCATTCTAACAAGCATCCACATGTTAATAAGTTAAGTTTAGAAGAAAATATTAGTGAAATAAAACAGTGTAGCGAAAAGGTAAAAAATCTTACAGGAACTGAAACCGTACTGTATAGAGCTCCTTACGGAGAATACAATAATACAGTAATAAATGCGGCAAAAGAAGGAAATCATTTGGCAATACAGTGGAATTTAGACACATTAGATTATACAGGAATTGAAGGCCAGGATATGTGGCAAAGGCTACAAGATAAAATAAAAAGTGGCAGTATAATTTTAATGCACAATGGAACTAAACACACGGCAGATAGTTTAGAGATGTTAATTAAAAATATAAATAATAAAGGACTAAAAATAGTTAAAGTTTCTGACCTAATATATAAAGAAAATTATATTATTGATAATAATGGAGCACAAAAACTAGTTAATGTATAAATGTAAATTAATGTGAAATAATAGAGTATATATAAGCATTAAGGAGATTTTTAAATGTTCTTTATTGGAATTATAAGTGAAGAGAAAAATGAGAAATATATAAAAGAGATGCTGAAACATAATATAAACAACAGTAATGTTATATTTATCAATGAAAAAAATATAGATAACATTAAAAATGTCAAATTTAAAATTATAGTTCTAAATAAAGAATTAATTAATAAAAATTTAGAAAGTATATTATTAAATGCAGAATATTTAATACTTAATTCAGATATTAATGTTAAATTAGTGGAAAACCTGAATTTAAAAGTAATAACATATGGGTTTAATTCAAAAGCGACAGTAACAGCTTCAAGCATTACAGAAGAAGAAATGCTTGTATGCATACAACGAAATATTGTAGATATGTATAACAATAAATTTGAACCGCAGGAAATTAATATAGAAAAAAATGAATTATTAGATATATATGATAACATGTATATAATGTGTATTAAAATTCTATATGGAAAATATTGAAAAAAATGTAATTTTATGTAGACAAATTCAAAAAAACGTAGTATAATAATAAATGTGAGAGATATTTTTTAATATCATAACAAATAAGGGGAGGAAACCAAATTGAGTACAAATTATGAAGAAAATAACCGCTTAACATTAGTGGGAAAAGTAACAAGTGATAAAGTATTTAGTCATGAAATATATGGAGAAAAATTTTACATATTTAATTTAAGTGTACCACGTTTAAGTGGTAGCGAAGACATTATACCAATAACAATATCAGAAAGACTATTGACAAATGCTGAACTAAAGATTAATGATAAAATCTCTATTGATGGACAATTTAGATCATATAATAGTTATCAAAATGAAAAGAGTAGATTAATACTTACAGTTTTTGCAAAAGATGTTCAATTTTTACCAAATCAAGAAGAAGAGATAACAGTTGGAAAAGATATTATATCTAACGAAGTTGTATTAGATGGATATTTATGCAAAAAACCAATATATAGAAAAACACCTTTTGGCAGAGAAATTTCGGATATATTATTAGCAGTAAATAGAGCATATAACAAATCAGATTATATACCATGTATAGCATGGGGAAGAACAGCAAGATTTTGTGAAAATCTAGAAGTTGGTACAGAATTAAGAGTAACTGGTAGAGTACAATCAAGAGAATATGAGAAAAAATATGAAGACGGAACTGTAGAAAAGAGAATAGCATATGAAGTTTCAGTATCAAATCTAGAAATACATAATAAAGAAAACAATGATGGAGAAGTAGAAGAAACAAACCAAGAAGCAATATAGAAAAAAAGCACCACAACGGTGCTTTTTAAATTTTTTTCTTTTCCTCTGGGATAACTATTTCTTCAGTTATTTTAGGCTTTGGTTTCTCGATTTCAATATAATCAGTAACAGGGGAGATGTTTAAATCACCATTGCCATTCACAATTTCTATATTTTTTTCATCATTCATTGTAACCACCACCATTAACAATATTTAAGCTTATAATAGCATAATAAAGCAAACAATGTCAATCTAAAGTAGACAGGTTTTATTTTATTTTTGAAGTTTGTCTATAATTTTTTTGTAAACATTTTCTAAAACCCATTTTTCATTTACAACAGTTTCTATATCATTTATATCAATCCATTTAACTCCACTATTTTCATCAGCTTTAATTTTTAGTAATTCATTTTCATCAACTTCTAAAAGATATGTTAAATTTAAATGCACATGAGAAGGCACATAATTGCCTCTTTTTACATGTCCATTAACACATATAATTTCTAAAGAAAATATATCATTCTTTAGAATTTTTACATTCTCAACACCAGTTTCTTCTTTTAATTCGCGTACAGCTGTTTTTAACAAATCAGATTCTCCATCAGCATGTCCACCAGTCCATGCCCATGACTTGTATATATTGTGATATATCATTAACACTTTTGTTCTATTTTTGTTCACAGCCCAAGAAGAAGCAGTGAAGTGACCAAATTCATTTTTTCGTGTTAAAACATCATCAAATTTATTTATATATTGCAACATTACATGTTTATCATTAGCCTCTTGCTCATTATAAGGTATATATTGTTCTATTTGTTCTTTTAAATTCAAAATATCATTTCTCATGTTATTACCTCACTTTCGATTTTCAAAATTTCCTATGTTTTTTATATTTTTACACTCTTTTTTACCATATTATAAATCCACCTTTACATTTTTTTCTTTTTATTTCGTTTGTGTTTATTGTAACATAAACCATAAAAAATTTATATAAATCAGACACAACTTTTTCAAGTTTTGTTAGAAATCTGATAGAAAAACTAATCGTATTTTTAATCAGATGTTATTCTTATAAAATCCTCTGCTTCTCTATACTTTATTGTTATAATTATTATTGTTATAGTTTGGTCGTAAATTTTCCGTGTCCTGAGTCGTACTTTTTACGATTCTGGACTCGTAATTTTTACGAATCAGTTTTATTAAGTCTTCATCTGAAGTGAACCCAAATTGTTAGACAAAAAAGTTTAACAAGGAGGGTTCATTTTTTATGAGTAAATATTCAAATGAATTAAAATTAGAAATCGTAAAATATTGCATTGAGGAATTTCATAGCAAATATGATGCTGCTAAAAAATTCAATATTCCAAGTCCAACACCAATAGATAATTGGATTAGAAAGTACAAAGAACATGGTGTTGAAGGACTTATTAAGCAGAATAAATCTTCATACAGTGGAGAATTTAAACAAAGTGTGATAGAATATATGCATAACAACCATTTATCAGCTACAGAAACAGCTATACATTTTAGATTAGGATCAGTTGATCGAGTATTGAAATGGGAACGTATATATTATGAGGAAGGACCACAAGGACTCTATATAGAGCGACGTGGAAGAAATAAAAATATGAGTTCTAAACCAAAAAAGAAAAAAATATCTAATGAAAATGAAGAAGATTTAATTGAAGAAGTACAACGACTTAGAATGGAGAATGAATACTTAAAAAAATTAAATGCCTTAGTTCAGGAAAGAATCAAGCGAGAGAACAAGAAAAAGTAATTGTTGTCAATGAATTAAGGCATAAATATAGCTTGAGAGAATTATTAAAATTAGCTGAAATGCCAAGAAGTACATTTTATTATCATTTAAAGAATATGCAAAAAGAAGATAAATATAAAGTAGAAAAGGATGAAATACTATCAATATTTCATGAAAATAAAGGACGTTATGGTTATAGAAGAATAACATTAGAAATGAGAAATCGTGGCTATATAATAAACCATAAAACTGTTGCAAGACTAATGAAAATAATGGGATTACAAAGTATTCAAAGACCCAAAAGAAGATATAATTCATATCAAGGAACAATAGGAATAATAGCAGATAATCTATTAAAAAGAGATTTCAAGGCTAATAAACCAAATGAAAAATGGGCTACAGATGTAACCGAATTTAAAGTTAATAATGATAAACTTTATCTATCTCCAATAGTAAATTTATTTAATGGCGAAGTAATAAGCTTTAATTTATCTAGACATCCAGCCTTTAATCAAGTAGTAGATATGTTAGAAAAAGCATTTATGAAAATACCCAATAATACTAATTTAATATTACATTCTGATCAGGGATGGCAATATCAAATGAAGCAATATCAATATCTTTTAGAGCAAAAAGGTATTAGGCAAAGTATGTCTAGAAAGGGTAATTGTTTAGATAATGCTTGTGCAGAAAACTTTTTTGGAATATTAAAATCAGAACTTTATTATATAAAAGAAAAAGAATATAAAAATATAGAAGAATTAGAAAAAGATATAATTGAATATATAGAATATTATAATAACAGAAGAATTAAGAGCAAACTAAAAGGAATGTCCCCTGTTCAATACAGAAAACATTCCCTGTTAGTAGCCTAATTTATACTGTCCAACTTTTTGGGTTCAGTACAATCATGGTCTATTTTTCTAACATATATTAGATTTGGTTTGTTAGCTCCTTGTCTTTTTTCGTGTATTAGTTTGCAATCTTTTAGTTGTTTAAAAGCCTTTGTAACAGTTTTGTCAGATAAATCTAATCTTTCTTGTACTTCTTTTCTAGTAAATATAAGAAAAACATTACCATTTTCATCAATCCAGTTATTTTTAGCTGATAAGGTTAACCTATTTAATAGAAATCCATAGAGAATTTTACTATCTGAATTTAATTTATCTCTATAATTTTTGTTAAAGAATAATTCCATAGGTATTTGATAATATAAATGCTCAAAACATTCGTGAGCTTTGTATGGTATAAATTCAATTTACTATTACTAATTTAACATAATTTTTTATGCTTGGCAAGGGAAACTATTGGATATTTTTATTTTTTTATTGCCCAAAAAACTATTAATATGATAGAATTACCAAGGTAATATTTTGGCTACAAGGAGAGGATGGGGCTTGTGAAAATATTAACATGGAATGTAAATGGATATAAATCTGCGTATGAAAAAGGAGATTTTAAAAAAATCTTGAATTCAGATTATGATATAATATGTTTGCAAGGAGAATAGATTATTTCTTTGTTAGTAAGTCTATGCAAGAGAACATAAAAAAAGTTAAAATATACAAAGATATATATGGTTCTGATCATGTTCCAATGGAAATTAATATAAAGGAGACAAAAAGATGAGTAACGATATTGAAATAGAAATAAAAATAAAAATAAACGAAGAGAAATTTAACGAATTAAAAAAATTCTTTAATTCAAATGCTACATTTGTAAAGGAAGTTGAACAAAAAGATGAATATTTTACAAGCAAATTTGAGGATTTTACAAAGGAAAAATATCCCTACAAGTGGCTAAGCATAAGAGAACGTGGAGAAAAGAAAATATTAAATTATAAACATTTTTATCCTGAAAAAGAAGAGATACATTTATATTGCGATGAATATGAAGTAATTATTGATGACATAGATAGAATGAAGAAGATATTTAATGAATTGAATATAATTTCGTTTGCTTTGATACATAAAAATAGAAATATATACATGTACAAAAATGATAAGTATGAAATAGCATTGGATAAGGTAGAGAATTTAGGATATTTCATTGAAATAGAAGTTAAAAAAATAGAGCTGGATATTGAGGAAGAAAGAAAGCTACTTGATGATGAAGCAAAAAAATTAAACCTTAACCTTGATGATGTCGATCAAAGAGGATATCCATTTTACTTCATAAGGAATCAAGATTGATTCTTTATGAAATATTTTTCTATAAATTTTTTAGCTGGAAAAGAGATAAAATTGATATAAGCTAGTTGCGGGCCTATAGAAAATTTTGTGTAAATCGGATTTTCTTCCGATTGATAACTTAAAAAAATTAAATATTTTATTATTAACATTATTTTAATAATATTTTTCTAATAAATCAATACTTTAGAAAAAGTTGTGTGAGTTTTGTTAATTGTAGGTGAAAAATGGTCCAACTTATAATTTAAATTTTTAGATGACATAATAATTCGAATAACCTCTTAACTGATAAAAATAAAAATTTCTTATAAGTGTCAATACTTGATTTATCAATACAGTTTAGTATTGATTTGCTGATTTCTAAATCTAACTTGTGCCTCATTTGTTTGTCGTATATACTCATCTAGTAATCGTTTTTGTTTTGGAGTTAAGGCATGACCGGTTTTTCTGCATAACTTGTAATCCTTTTATTTCCATTAACCTTTTCATATCTTGTGTTGCACTTTGGCTTTCCTGTGTAGTTACCTTGCCTTCTGATATACTTGATTTTACATCACCAATTGAAATACCTTTTGATTCAAAATCTGGAATTGATTTCATCATATCTTCCAATTTTTCTACCACTAAACTATCCTCTGATGAATATCCATATAAAATTTCATTGATGCTTTTAGCTAGTCTTGTTTCTAATTTTGCATCATCATTTTGCATCTTATAAAAATCATATACAATTTTAATACTTGCTGGATTAGATAATAATGTCCTTACTATTTCTTCAGAATGTTTATAGTTGTCATTTGTTATTTCTTTATAAATAGATTCTGTATCAATAGTACCTTTTTCTGTCATAGATTTTCCTACTAATTCTCCTAGTTTAGAGAATACTCTTTCACTAGGCTCATTAAAAGCATAGGTAATTCCTCTTATTTCTTCATCAGACATCCATTTTGTTCCAGCAGCACCTACCCATATTGCTGCAAATCTTCCCATTGTTTGCAGTTGGGGATCTATTATTTCCTTACCTGTAGCTCTATTTTTAACATATAATTTTGTATAATCATCATCCTTATAAAAAATATCTAACTTTTGGTATATACTCTTTAAATCTTGAAAACTAATTGTTTTTCCTTTTTGAGCTTCTACTACTTGTATTTGTATATTTTCTCCACTTTCACATTCTTCCAATGAATTAAGTACAACATATCCTTGTTCTCTTGCAGTTATTTTCATAGCAGAGAACACTTTTTTTCTAGCTAATGGAGTATCTGTTGCTTTGTCAAATTTAAAATCTGTTTTACCACTACCATAGAAATTACTTACCTTTTCTTCAAATTTATCCTTTGAGCCTTGTCTCTCTTGAAAATATAATTTAGCAAAAATTTTCTCTTTTAAACTTTCATCTTCTATAGTAAAAGCATTTTCGCCAGTTGTTCGTATTGTTCCATCTTCAGATATATCAACTAATTTACTACAATCCTGTGATTTGTAAACATCTATAACAAATTGTTTTTCTTTTTCTGTCAGTTGCAAACTTTTATCTATATCCTTTATTTGCTCTGTAAGCTCTTTTTCAGTCATATTTGCATATCTTACTATTGTTTCAGATAGTTTTTTCAAGACTGTAGGTTCATCCTTAACTGAGTCTAATATGTCGTGTAAATATTTTCCGCTGTTCATCTTTTGACAATGTCTTTAGTTTTGGAATTACTATTTTTGCACATACTTTATCATATACTAAATCTATCATTTTTTCTGATATTGGTTGCATTATAGTTTGATAATATTTATCTCTACTATCTTTTGGAACAGCTTTTCTCATATCATAAGTTGAAGTTAAATACTTATTTATATCACTATAAAACTTATTATTTTGAGATAGATTATTACAGGCATTTTCTAAAGCATCTGAATGATTAAAATAAGCATCTATACTTACTTGTTCTCCAAATGTAGCATCTAATATTTTAGCTATTTTCTTAAAATCTTTATACTTACTATCAGAATTAGGACTAAGAGTATATCCCCATATTTTTTCTGTAAACATTTGAGTCATACCTTCATTAAGTCCTGTATTTTGTTTTGTAGTTTTAATTCCACTATGCCCATCAAATCTTGATCCCAAATGTATTAACTCATGTGTTAATTGTGTCATTATAAGTTTTCTAATATTAGCATCTATTCCTATTGGGTTATCGTTTTCATCTAATAGAACAAATACTTTATCTATAGCTATTTCACTTGGCTTTTTTACAATTTTATATGTTCCATTTTCTTTAACAGTTTGACTTTTTTCACCTCTGCTTTGCATTCTAGGTCCATCTCTTTCTATCATGTTTTCAACATATAAACCTGCAACCTTATCTAAATTTTCTCTTATAAATTCACATTTTTGAAATCCTCTATTTTTTAAATAAATTATAATCTTGTCTTTTAATTGTTCAAGGATTTTTCTATCCATTTGTTTTCTATAAATTTCCATAAACTACTCCTAATTCTCTTTGAAAAATCTAGTAATTTTATCTAAAATTCTTTTAAATATTCCTTGTTTCTTATATTCTACCATTGAAATATTTTGTGGCTCAACTATTTTATCTGTGCTTACATCGTTATTATTTTTATTTTTAAATAAATTATTTGGATTATATTTTTCTTCAAGCTTTTTCTTTTCATCTTCATTTTTTGCTAATTCATTAAGGAAAAATTGCTTTTCTTCTTCATTTTCGCACCAATAATTTATATTTAATATTGCTAGCAATACTATTGTTTCTCTTTTTAAATTTTGTTGTATTAATGGTGTATTTACATCTATTGTAGGTTTGTAATCAACCATTTTTTCTTCTTTGAAAAAAGCTCTTACCTTTTCTGGTACTTTATCTCTATATTTATCTTCTAATAAATTTAATATTTCATCTATTTCTGCATAAGCTATCATATTATCCATTAACATTTGTGTTCCTCCAATATTAACCTTCGTAATTCTATAAAGTTTATCTATTTATTTTATAGCATAAAATTAAAATTATTTCAATATTAGTAAAAATTAAAATCCTATATTTCTCTACAAAATTCCTTTTCTAAAAATTTTGCTTGTTGCTCTGTTAGTCTGTCATTTACTACTGCTAATCATAATAAAGACTTTATATTTTCCCATTTCATACATTTACAATAATCTTTGGCTGTAAGCTCTACATAGTCTATAATCTCTTCAAATATATAATAAGGTACATTAAATTCTTTGTTTAATTGTTCCATGTGATGTTGCTCCTTTTTAATTTTTTAGGTATATAATCGCAATAAAGTGTTAACACTTATAAATATAACACAGAAAAATTTATGGAGTGATTTAGATATGTCATTGATTGCAAGATTTGATGGAAATATGAACGTAATTGGAGGATTACTAAAAGGATACAGAATGGAAAAAGATTTATCTTATGAAAAGTTATCTGCAAAATTAGAATTAATAGGTATCAGCATTCATAAGCAAAGTTTATATGATATTGAAAATAATAAAAGGACTGTTAAAGATTATGAATTATTTGGCATTGCTCATGTGCTTGGAATAGATGTAAATGATTTATTAAAAGATATTCGAAAAAAATTCTAAAAATTGAGTTTAAAATGAATTTTAAAAAAACATTTGACATATAATAAAAAATATAGTATACTATATTTAGCTTAAGCAAGAGAATAAATCGAAGACTCGAATGTTCACAGAGATATGTTGACCGCATATCTCATTTTTTTTGCAAAAAATAAAGGCAGTTGACCAGACTGCCTTTGATTAGTTTGTACTAATCTTGAGAATTTTGGTTTTCGTCATCTTTACTATTACTAAGTAATAATAAAACAATTAATCGCCAAATTAAATCGAAAGAACTCAAGATGTTCACCTCCTTCCTCAAAGATTTCCTTTGAAAAGGGTGGATTTATTATACTTTATTTTTATTTTAAAAACAATGTTTTTTCTACAATTTCAATAATTATTTTTAGTCTACTTTATTCTTGTTTCTGCTTTTATATACATTTGCTTGATTTCTACATTGGCTACTATCATATTCAGCTTTAGGATTTTTAGCATAAAATACTTTGCCGCAATGCTTACATATTTTTAAAGGATTTTGATTACTACAAAGCATAAAACCAAAAGCCATATCGTCTTTCAGGAAATACTATAAAACATTATAGAGCAAATATTAGTAAAGCTTTAAAAAGTGCAGTTATTACCGAGATTATTGATAGTAACCCTGCTACTAAATTAGAACCTATAAAAGTAAAAGAATATACCGCGGACTATTATACTCAAGATCAATTATTAAATTTAATGGAGCTTATAAAAATAACTCCCATTGAATTACCAGTAGTTATTGCAGGAGTATATGGATTAAGACGTGAAGAAGTTATTGGTATTAAATGGAATGCTATTGATTTTAAAACTAAGACATTAACAATTAGACATACTGTAGGTCGTGGTAAAATTGATGGCGTTACACAATTCATTTTCAAAGATAGAGCAAAAAGTGATTCAGGTTATAGAACTTTACCTTTATTTGATTTTATTACTGATTTACTAAACTCTTATAAAAAATGGTGTACCAGTTAAAGACATACAAATATGGCTAGGTCATTCTGATTTTCAAACTACTTTAAGATATGCGCACACTGATATAGAAAACAAAAGAATTTATGCAAGTGTTATTAGTGATAAACTTGCATTAAATATAAAAGATACAAAAAAAGCAAATTACCGAACTCGCTATTTAGGTAATCTGTCTTAAAAAATATATTTCTAACTATTTATAAAAATTCTAATTTGGGAAAAGTGTTAGAACTTTGCACTATTTTTATAATTAAAACCTCAAGTTCATCTTCCGAAACACTTGAGGTTCTAATGGTGCAGATGGGCATTATAAAACTGCCATCTATCCTAGTATTTCTCAATGTTTTGCAACTTATCATATTTTTGGAACTTAGTTCCAAATTATTCTTATTATATTTTTAAGTTCCAACTTTCCGATTTTATATCATATAAAGTTCTAATTGTAAATTATTATTTTAGTTTTAAATATTCTTCTTCAAATCTTTCGAAGTTTTCTTCTAGTATAGCATTTGTGTCTTGCATATACTTTGTGTATTTTTGATTTAATTCTTTTTGCCTTAAATATGAATAAATATATCCATAAGTGTTAATTGCTTTTGTTAATGTTCTTCTAACATTAATACTTCCAATATTTCCTACAATATTTATATCACTAGGTCTTAATGCAAGTATTTCTCCAATTCTCATTTCAGTATATAAAGCAACTAGTAATATTAGCTTATACTTAGATTTATGTGTTTTTAAATATTCTGTTAAAACATATTCTTCTTTTCTAGTAAAAGCATCAACCTTTTTATCTTCCTTAAAACTTTCAGGCTTTTTAATTCCATCTCCAATAAGGAATAGATTTTTTTGAATAATCCCATTTGCATAAGCGATAGCAAAAGCTTTTTTAATTTTACTATAATATTTGTCTATTGAAGAATTAGATTTTGCTCGCTCACTTTCTAAATATTGTTTTATCTGGTTAGCTGTAACATTTTGGATTGAAATATTTGCAAATTTATAATTCCCAATTGCTTTTATAGTTTGCAGACTTCTATTATAAGTGCTTGGTTTAATTTCCTTGTTTCTTACTCTTTTAGTTTCGTATGCTTCACATATTGAAACAATAGTTGCATCTTTTTGCTTGGTTTTTTTTGTCTTGCCATGAATAGAAACATCTCGTACATATTCAAGCATTTTATTTAAGGATTCTTCTTTTGTTTTACCATTAAACTGTATTCTATTTGTATCTTTTGTTGTAGATTTTCTACCATTTGTTAAAAGTTCTACTTTGAATTTTGGATAGATATAAAACTTATCACAATGTTCTTTATCTTTGCAATTACTACAATCTTCACATTCTTTCATTTTGAATAGCTTTTTCCTATTAGCACAAAATTCTTTATGATTACAATTACTACAAATAGGACACATTGGTCTATTGTTATCTTTCCTTTTATCTTTAGTAACATATTCGTGTACAGAATAGTCTTTGCCTTCAACTAAAGTTTTCAAATTTCTACCCACCCTTTAAAAAAATTAAAGGAATATCTTGTCCGTTTTTCATCTCTTGTGATATAATTATCAAAGAGATAACGAAAAGATATCCCATCATTTCGGTGTCTAATCTCTGTTGGAGAATTTAGAAGCTCCATTTCTAAGTTCTCATTTTTTTATCTTAATGTTATAGACTTTGAATAGTCGTGTCTTTTCATTAGAAATTATACCCAAAGAATGTCTAGACATTTGCCTTGCATCACTATCTAATAAAGCATGTAGCTTATCATAATCTTCTTTATCAGATTTTTCTTTATTTCTTTCGTAGGTTTCTAAATACTCTTTATTATATCTAGCTTTTCTTGCTTTAGCTTCTTGATGTCTTTTTTGCTTTTCTTCTTGATATCTTGCCTCCTTTCTAACAACTTTAGAAATATATTCTCTACTCACTTTAAAAAACTCTGCAATATCTTTTTGTTTCATATGTTCTTCAAAATACTTTTTTAAGATTTCTTCTACCATTTTCATGCCTCCTTTCTTGGTTGATTTTTATACTTGCTAAATTTTAGATACAATAATCCTATATATATTGTATATACAAATTTTGCAAAAATTATTGCTTTTATTTACTTTATGTAGTACAACTTAAGTATGATAAAGCATTTAGCAATAATCTATATTAATATCTAAGTGCACAAACTCAAGGATATTCTAATATTGATGAAATGTCTGCAAGTAAAACCATATTTTATTGGTAATGAAGATATACAAAGAATAGATTTCGATTATGGAGTTAATGAGGATATATTAAGATATGTATATGGTTCAGATAATCCAAATGGAGATTTATTAAATAACTTTGATAAAGGCGAAGATTTTAGTATCGTATTTTCTAAATGCTATACTGAAAAATTAGCTAATATACTTGTAATGGCTAGAGCCTTATATAGAGTGTTTAATTCAGTAGAAAATTGTACATGGACTGAAAATGAAGATAAAAAAGCAATATATCGAAAATATGCAAATATGTTTAACCCTAATAATGTAGCTTTTAATTTTGATTTTGCAAATGAAAAAACATTTTTAAACTGGAACTTCAATTCTTTATTTCAAGCTATTGAACTTATACTAGCTTTTAATGAAACAAATGAAAGAAAAGAAGTAAAAATGTGTAAGCATTGCTTTAAACCATTTATTGCAAAAAAATTTAAATAGTGATTATGATACAACAAGTTGTAGAAATGTTGCAAATGTTTATAGAAGCAGAGCAAAAAATAAATAAATTGTAATATGGAGTTTTAACAGAAGATGAGGTGGATAAATGGTTGCTAAATAACAATCAATATCAATTTTGCCAATGCTGTTGGCAAAATTCAAATAGGAGGAATAAATGAGCTTAGAATTAAAGCCAACAGATGAAAATGTTATTAAGACTATAGAAGCCAATGTATTGCAAAGAAATAATAATATTAAAAATTTTGTAAAGATACTATATGCAATGAATGAACAAAATATCATTTCTTTGAATGGTGATTGGGGAACTGGGAAAACATTTTTTATAAAACAAGTAATTGAAGTAATAAAATGCTTAAGTTTTGAAAACTATATAATAGATGAAAGATTAAATGATTTTATCAAAAATTTTGAAAAAGATTTAAAAGAAATAGATACTAAAAATCAGATTTTTCCAATTTATTATAACGCATGGGAATATGATTCAAATGAAGATCCTTTATTAACTTTAATATATAGTTTAATAGAACAAAATCCAAACTTATCAGATAATGATAAGCCAAGCGAATCTATGAGACAAAAAATATATAAAATCATTTCTTCTTTTAAAGTAGGTTTATCCTTTGCAGATAATAACACAGGTAAAAGTGTTGGTATTGAATTACAATGTAATCCTCAAAAAAATATACCAATAACAAAAGATGTTATATCAATAGAAGGACTAAAAGATACTTTTAATCAATTATTGGAAGAAATTAAAGTTGAAAAAGCAAATAAATTAGTTATTTTTATTGATGAACTAGATAGATGTAACCCCCAATTTGCTATAAAATTATTAGAAAGGATTAAGCACTTCTTTGATAACGATGAATTTATTTTTGTTTTTTCTACTAATTTAAATGAATTGCAATACACAGTAAAGAAATTCTATGGTGAAGGAATAGATGGATATTTATATTTAGATAAATTTTTTGATTTGCAATTTACACTACCTAATATAAATATAGAAAATTATATAAATAGCTTGAATATCATACATATTAGTCAATCTAGATATTTTGACACATGTGTTAGAGAAATGGCTAGAATATACAACTTTTCATTAAGAAATTGTAATAGATATATTAAATTGGTATCAATTACATATAATTTTATTCAAAATTCTTCTAGCTATTTATTAGCTAAAGTTATTTTATTTCCTATTTTATTAGCTATAAAAATGAAAGATATAGGATTATATAATAAAATAGTAAATGGAAATGCTGAAATTGAATTTAAAAATATAATTTTACAAAGTGAAGAATTAATAAAGGTATTTAACCATTATTTTCAAACTGAAGATGATAAGAGTAATCTTACTTTTGATTTTAGTCAATTGTACAATTGTATTTTCAATACTACAAAAGATGGATGGGAAGAAATTGCTATTGGAAGTAAAACAATAGAATATGCACAAGAAAGAAAAGTATTATTTGAAATGTTAACATTTTTGAATGATTTTGTTATATATCAATAGTTTTATAGGAGTGTGAAATAATGAAAAATACTGAAACAAATCGTATCGAAAACAAAGAACAACTAAATGAAGATTTTGAGCAGGAAGTTATTGCATTTCTTAATTATAGAGAAGGTGGAATAATTTATGTTGGAATTCGAAAAGATGGACAAGTAGTTGGTGTTAAAGATATTGATTTAACACAATTACAAATAAAAGATCGAATAAAAAATAATATCCAACCCTCTACTCTTGGTCTATTTGATGTAATAGTAGAAGATATTGATGACAAACAAATAATAAAAGTTGTTATATCTAGTGGAACTGAAAAGCCTTATTATTTAAGAAAAAAAGGAAGAACTCCTGAAGGTTGTTATATTAGAATTGGTAGTGGTAAAGAACAAATGACATTTGATATGATAGATGAAATGTATTCTAGGAGAGTTAAAACATCTTTAAAGGAGTTAGAATCACCTAGACAAGACTTAACATTTAGGCAATTAAAAATCTATTATGAAGAAAATGGCATGAAACTTAATGATAATTTTGCTAAAAACCTAAATCTTTTAACCAGTGATGGTAAGTATAACTATAATGCTTTCCTACTTGCTGATGAAAATAACATATCAATAAAATTAGTTAAATATTTAGGAACTAATAAGATGGAACTAATTGAAAATCACGAGTATGGTTATTGTTGCATAATTACAGCAACTCATAGAATTTTAGAGAGATTAGTTGCCGAAAACACTGTTTATGCAAAAATTGAATACAATGGCAGAAAAGAAGTTGAAATGATAGATAGTAAAGCTCTTAAAGAAGCTGTTATCAATGCTATTGTTCATAGTGATTATACTTATAACACTTCCCCTATTGTTGAGCTTTATTCTGATAGAATTGAAATTACTTCTGGTGGTGGACTTCCTCAAGAATTATCACAAGAAGAATTTCTAGAAGGTGTTACTGCTCCAAGAAATAAAGAACTTATAAGAGTTTTTAAAGATGTTGATTTAATTGAAAATATTGGCTCTGGAGTTTTAAGAATACTTGATGCTTATGATAAAAATTGTTTTATATTTATGGATCACTTTTTAAGAGTTTCTTTTAAATACAGGGAAAATCCATTTGAATATGACGAAAAAACCGACAAGAAAACCAATAAGAAAACCGATAAGAAAACCGATAAGAAAACCAATAAGAAAATTAAGAACAAACCACAAGAAAAAGATCTTTTAAATTTCTGCAAAGAAGCTAAAACACTAAAAGAAATTACAATTCATTTTGGATTTAAAGATATAGCAACATTTAAGAAAAATTATATAAATCCATTATTAGAAAATGGTTCATTGCAACTTACAATACCAGAACAACCAAGAAATAGAAACCAAAAATATATTGCAAAATAGATAAATAGTGCTATAAAATTGTATATGTTGATTTAACGCAATGACATATTAAATGGAGCAACAATATTAAAAAAATTCTATAAAAGAGGTTATGTATGAAAAACAAGAATTATTATGGAGCAATTATTGTAGGAATAATTGCAGCTATATGGGCAAGGAAAAAAAGTGAAAATGAATATTTGATACCAGTGATTATAGTTGGGATTGGAATTATATTTTTAATTTTTGTAATTATATGGAGAATTATTACAAACATCCATACAAAAAAGTACGGAGAAGAAGAAGATGTAAAAATTGAAAATATTATAATAACTGATAATAATATAAATAAATATGTTGATATATTAAGTAATAACAAATTAAATAGTAATAGTGTTAATGACTTATTTGAAAAATTCACTGTAAAAGTTACTATGAAAACAAAAACACTTCAGTTGGTTAATGGTATAAATGAAGTATTAAAAAATCTCGGATATAATTTAAGTATATCTGAATCTGATATGAGTAAATATGATTATGACTTCATAAAAATTAGACGAGCTAATAATTATAATACAGTAAGGCATGATATTAATACAATAATAAAGATTCTTAACAATAACAATTTAGAAGTAATAAATGTTGTAAAAAGCAGGAATTATAGTACTAATTTATCAATTATCTCATTCGAAAATTTAGAAAGATTAAATAAAATAGGAGAAAAAGATGAAGTTAATAAAGAATAATATCAAAGAATTATTAATATGGATTTTATATATAATTGCCATTATTTTTATACCACTAGAAAAAAATATGAATATATTTGTAATTGGTGTAATTATACTTAGATTACTGTGTACAACAGAAAAACTATTCAAAATGCCAATCTACTTTTCGCACCAAATACAAAAAGATATTTACATATTAAGAACTGTATGTTTTATAAGTTTTTCTATTATGGGATTATATATACAAAAAAATCTTACATATAGTATTGTTGCTAAAATTAGTGGTACAATTTTTGTACTTTCTGTAATATTTATACCAATACTAGAAATATTATATCTTATTCAAATGAAATCCGAAAAGAATTATTTTAATAAGATTAAACAAAAAGAAAATGAATATAAAGAAAAATATGATATTATAGAGTTTAAAGGTAAAGCGTTTAGTTTAAATTATATATCTCAAGAAAATGAGATAAGAAAATTTGCTTATATTATTACAAATTCTGCATTAGAAAATTGTAGTGATATGTATAAATTAATAATGCAATTAAAAGAAAATAAATATTTAACTGAGCTAAATATTAATATGTACAGAGGAAATGCAAATATATTATGCTACAATGTAAATAAATTACTAGATAGTGTTGGAATCAAGTTAAAGATTACACCAGATATGATTTACGCAAAGGATACCGAGAAAATAGCAAATAGAAGATTAGAATCAATTGATACTATAGTAAATGATTTAAATATAATAAATGATTATTTAAATGATTACAACTATGAATTAGTCTATATGAATTATAATGAATTAGGATTATTGGCATTACTTAATAATAGCCAGATAGCTGGGATTGAAGAATTATGTAATAGTAACTAAACAAATTTACATAAATGTCAATGATTTGAGAAAATGTCCCGAAATTTTTTAAACATTAGCCCTAAAATT
>ERZ773224.1169-NODE-1169-length-33761-cov-34.019462_pt1 | contig 33761 bp, 40 predicted proteins | sample MGYA00580526_ERZ773224 | MGnify/ENA primary metagenome ERZ773224 (study PRJEB29015, sample SAMEA2737743) | human gut metagenome | biome: human gut; feature: human-associated habitat; material: faeces | place: China | collected 2012 ... | reverse complement strand
CAAAAAGCTCTTTGATTTGATTGGTTTCGGTTTTTGTCATTTGTTTGTTTCCTTTATCTGTCGGGGCGGGGTGGCCGCCCCGGGGTGTATCAATGTTATTTGGCCATTTGGTTTGACAAATTATAAAGCGACTGCAAGCCGATTGCGTCAAACGGGTTGGCGGAGTTTCCGTCGGCGCCGCCGGCAACAATCATGTTTGCCGGGAATTTGACAGAGGCGACAGCCTGAGCAATGCCAACCTTGGTTTTGTATTCCCACTCCGCTGCTTCCTGCGGGGTCAGACCGGCGGAAACTTTCAAACGGTTGGCCTCGGCCTGTGCCTTGCCTTCTGCAAGGATCTTCTCGGCGTCAAAAGTAGCTTTCTCGGCGTTGAGCTTGGCAACGTCTCTGTTTTTGGCCGCCTCGGTCGTTTCGATAATCGCCTTTGCTTTGGCTTCCGCTTCCGCTTTGGCCACGGCTGCTTTTCCCTGTTCGGTAATGGTGATTGTTTCCTGCCGGGCTTTCTCGGCCTGAGAACGGGCGAGAACGGCGGTTTGCTCGGCTTCTTTCTGCGCATCGATAATCTTCAGGATTTTCTCTTCCGGCTGAGGATCTCCCATCACTACCTGCTGGATTTCGATCCCGTATTCATTTAACAGGTTTTTGCCGATAATTTTGGGCTTGCCGTTTTCATCGGTGCGAACCTTGGCCAGCCGATATTTGGTGCCGTCCGGCATTTTAACGTCCTCGTAATAGACGTCATACGCGCCGTTTTGCAGCTGCCCTTCCAAGACGCGGGCGATCTCCGGTTTGCGGGCGGAATATGTATCCGAAGCGGTAAACATCGGAGCCGTTTTGTTGGACAATACGTCGATAGTGTTCTTTTTAATCAGGTTTTCGACGACATTGTCATAAGAGCCGAAGTCCTTATGAAGCTTCAGGCGGGTTGCTTCGTCGGCGGGCAATCTGAATTTTACGGAACCGGAGAAAGTAACCTTTGCGCCGTCTGACATTGTCGTAACTTCCCGAAAGTCAATGTCACCGGAAACTTTATAAGTTGAAATGTCGGCAAATCCGTCCCAGTACATTCCGGGCTTGCTGATAATTGACATTTCGCCGGAGCCGGGAGCCTGACGGATTTTGTATTCCGCATAGTCGTTTGAACCCCACAGGTTACAAGCAACGATAATGCCGATAATGACGACGATGGCGGCAATAATTTCCTTCATTTTTTATCCTTTCATTTGATTTTTTTATAATCTCTGTATGCTTTTTTAACTGAGGCATACACACTCAGAAACGCGCTTTTGAACAGCCAGCAAAAGCCGATCAAAAGTAGGAATATTGTTAAATATCTGAACCACATTGGTTTTATCCTTTTGTCGTTTTTAATTCGTGTTGGCTAGGGGCGAGGGGCTGTATTCCCTTATCTTTTTCAGTTTCTGATTTCTCATTTTCCCCGAAAACTTTTCCTAAAATTTCGGATAAGCTCCCGATTGCAGCGGCATGTTTGATTTCTGGTTTGATATTATTAAAAATCGTAACGAGATCCTTCATTCTCCCGACCGTAGCGTTAACGCCGCGGACGGCATCTTCTTTCTCATTTGATTCTTCGTCGGTCATAGCAATCAACATAAAGGCTTTAATATTTCCTCTTAACTCGTTGAGTTTATAGAGAGCGTTGTCAACCGCGGCTTCTATTTCTTTTCTTTCATTTTCTTCAGACATGTTATTCTCCTTATTTTCAGTTAAATTATTAGTTTTTCATATCCGGATGAGTGTTTTCAAAAATCATCCGTTCGGTTTTTGTGTTTGGCTGATCAAGAAAATTCAGCCGGTTGACCAGGTGCAGAATAATTAAAATTTCTTTCATGCACTGGATTTCATATCTGGCAGCGCCTTCTGTCTTTTTGCCTTGAATAACCAGTTTTGGATAAACGCGTCGCCGGAGTTCGATTTCTCTTTCTGCGCAGTTGATCAGATTTTCGATTTTTTTATGTTTGTCTTTTGCACCGATTTGGTATTTATTGAACATTGTTTGCTACCTTTGGTGGTTTTATTTTTGCGCGGTAATTGCGGGCAGCAATTCTACGGCACTCACGGCAATTGTGAGTTAGTCCGTCTTTTGCTTTCTTGTCGCGGTTAAACAGCATAAGCGGCAGAGTTTTACCGCAAGTCGAACAGATTTTTGTTTCCATCATTCTTCTCCCGATCCGGGAATTTTCGGCAGCCGGCACCAGTAACGGGGACGATGTTTTTCGTTTACGCAGAAGAATTTCTCGCCGTCCCAGTTCATGAGGTCGGGAATATAACGGGGGCAGTCTTCGCGGCCGTTATAATGCGGGTTAGGATAAAGCACCGCAAAATCGATATAGCGTTCGCTTTTAAGCGGCTTAAACTCAGGATAAGGATGCCAGATCATAACAGACTCCCCAGAAAAACGAGAGCCAGGACAATCCCGAGAACGGCTGCTGCGGTAATGTCCGCCGCGGAAAGCGACGGCGCCGGCTTTTGGTAAGTGGCGTCGAAATGATCAAGAATTTCGTTGCTGATATATTTTTTCATGATTCTACCTCCTGAAAACAAGATATCAAAAATTTTTATATTTCGTCAAGATAAAATATAAAAAAAATCTATAAATTTATTTTCCAAGGAGAAAAAATATAAAAAATTTTTTTATAGCGCAAAAAAAATACTGCGAAAAAGCAGTATTTTTTTTAACAAACTATTTGTTTTCTCGCCGTTTATCCAATTCATCGGCAATTATGCGACGAAGGCAGAGGTCTATTTGTGCGATAGTCTCTTCATCAAAGATTTCAAAAATGGTTTGTTTAACTATTTCTATTAAAATTTTTTTATCATCATCAGTCATATTGCTTCCTTTCCTGATTTTAGTTAATTAGGATTTTACGGAAGCAATAATGTAGTGAAGAATGTTCTGTTATTCGTTATTGCCAGTTTTTTTACGGAAAAGAGCGAGCAATTGCTTTTCCTCTTCTGTCAACGGTTGCGGTTGCCACTCAAGCGGCAGCAGTTCGTAAGGTTCACAGTCAAGTGCTTTGGATATTTCGGCCATCTGTTTTATATTGAGAGCGGTTTGTCCCCGTTCAATAGCCGCAATCGTAGGCTGGACATAGCCTAAGCGGTTTGCCAGTTCTTTTTGTGACAGGCCTTTCTCCAGACGCATTTCTCTTACTCTGTTTTTCATATCTTTATTTTATTAAAAAAACTAATAAAAAGCAAATAAAAATAATATAAATAATTTTTATTTTTTTACTTGATTTTATATCAAAATTTTTTATATTAAGAAAAGGAGGTAAAAATAAATGAAATTATGCGAATATTTGAAGGAAAAGAAAATGTCGCAAGCCGATTTTGCAAAAAAAATAGGCGTTACGCAAGGCATTATAAGCTATTACATCAATGGTCGGGGAATGCCGACCAGAAAAAATATGCGAAAAATTATCAATATTACCGGAGGAATGGTAACTGCCGATGACTTTTGTTTTGAAGACAGCGGCGATGGTAATGATTAACGGCGTGACAGTGGCAGTGCCGCCGTCATTTTTGTTTTTATAATTTTTTCAAGGGTTAAAGAAAATGAGCAGGAAGGCCAGGAAGAAAAACAAAAAATCAGAATTAAAGCAGCAGTTGGCGGAGCTTTGGGAACAATTGGAAAGAGAAAAAACGCTTGTTGTTTTATTAAAGAACAGTTGTGAGATGGCAACCGACGGCTGGTGCCAGGATTTGAAATATTGGCGGCGGACGGTGTACTCCGCTATTCGTCGAACAAACCGGTGGATGTGGTTTTCTTTTTTAAGCAACATGTTTTGGATGATCCTTGTTGCGGTGATTTTGTTTGAAAAAGGTAGTGAGTGATGCTGGGTGCGGTTGCTTATATGACGGCTGACGAGAAGCAGGCGTTGCGGGAAAATGTTGAGAGAATGTCAGCAGATGCCGAGATTGATCGGGATGCGGTTTGTGAGGCAATGGCCAAAGGGCATATTTTTATTAACGTTCTAATTCATATTCAGCAAATGAAGAACGGGATGTTGCGGAATATCGGGCTTGAGCCGTTTGCTTTTGAGGCGGCGGATTATATCCGTATCGGACAAAAAGAGACGGAAGAAGACCGACGCCGGGAATTGTCTGTAGTGGTTACCGAAAAGCTTAAAAACATGCCGTCGGATGAGCTGGATCGGATTGTGGTTGACACAAACAAGTTGAACAGCGTTCTTGAAAAAGTTGTGCAACTTCGGGGAAGTGAAAAGGAGCCGGTTATGGATATTGTAAAAGAAGCTGACGAAAAAAACAATGTCGGCGGCATTGCTGTCGACAGGCTACGTTCACTGATCGAACGCATTGAATGTCTGGAAGAAGAGAAGAAAGCACTCTCGGGCGACGTCCGCGACGTATTTGCCGAAGCTAAATCGGCCGGTTTTGACGTCAAGATCATGCGGGAGATTTTAAAATTGCGTAAAATGAGCGCTGCCGCCCGCGACGAACAGGAGTACCTGCTCGACACCTATCGCAAAGCGCTTGATTTGTGAGATTTCCCCTATTTCCTAGCAGGCGGCCGGCCGTCTGTCGTGATGCCTGATCCGAGCGATGGCGCAAACTCGAGGGGAAACGGTTTTTAGAGACCGCATATGAGAGTGAAAATCAGGCAAGCCGGACAATTTTTTAAGGGAGAAATTATGAAAATTTTAGAGCAATACGAAAACAGGATTATCAATGCCTATTGTCTGGATGTTTTAAGAAAATTGCCGGACAAATGCGTTGATCTGGTTTTAACTGATCCTCCGTATGGTATAGGCAACAAATTCACATCGGAATACGGTCTTCAGAAAAGAAAAAGCAAGCGCGGAAGTTTTGATTGGAACGATAAAATTCCGCCCAAAGAGATTTTTGATGAAATCATACGGGTGTCAAAAAATCAAATCATATTCGGCGGAAATTATTTCACGCAATATTTGAGGCCGACAAATGCTTGGCTGGTTTGGGATAAAATCGGGCAATACGACTTGAAAAACCCATTCTCGGACTGCGAGCTGGCCTGGACAAGTTTCTCCTGTACCGTCAAAAAATACACATTTGTCAATATGGGATTTATTTCCGGAAAAGACGAAAAAGGCAAAAGAATTCATCCGACACAAAAGCCGCTGCAGTTGTTCCAGGCTATTTTGCAGGATTTTTCAAAAGCCAGTGATTTGATTTTGGATCCGTTTTCCGGTTCCGGTACCACCGCGGTTGCGGCGCATAATTTAGGTCGGCGTTTTGTATGTATAGAGAAAGATCCGGATTATTGGGCTGCCAGTATTAAGCGTTTGGAAGAAGCCCGGAAACAAATTTCAATGTTTGAATATATGGTCGAATCGTAGTCTTTAAAAAAGGCATAAAACAATGGCGGAATTGATCAGAGATGCGTTCATGGTACCGAGAGTTGTGCGGGAGGCTCTGCAAGGAGAGTTTCCGGCGGAGATTATTCTTGAGGTTGTTTGGGCAATCGATGATTATGCCAGATACTGGGAAATCCATCAAACCGGTGAAGGGTTTGACATTTCTGATTTGTCGCCGGTGGCAAAAGTGGCGTTCAAAATGGTTTACAAAACCATCACGGAATATAATTCACTGGGCATGGCAGAAATTCCCTCAGACCCCACATCAAATGTGGAGATTCCGTAAAATGGACGGATATGTCAGGACAGAACATTGTATCCCTTTAATGGACATTATGGATATGTTGGAGGATATCCCGCTGTCCGTTATGGCTGAGGTAATGACGGCGGTGCGGGATTATTGCCGGTATTGGGACGAGTGGGAGACAGACGAGGGGTTTGAACTGCCCGAGATGTCTGTTGCTGCGCGGGTGGCCTGGAATGGTGTTAAAAAGCGGTTAAAGGCCAGTAATGAGAAATATTTTTATTTTGTGGAACGCCAGCGCGAGAAAAGCGAAAAGGCGGTAGCCGTTCGGCGGAGCCGGCAGGAGAAGCGGGAACGCGACCGGCGGTACTATAGCGAAAACAAAGAGGAGATTAACCAGCGCCGCCGACAGAAATATGCCGCCGCGGCTGTGGACAAGTTTGAAGAAACATCTGAAAAAGAGGCTGACGAAGAACAGAATTTGTCTTTCGTCAGTCCAAAAACTTTGACTGACGAAAGCCCTCTAAACCATACAGAGCAAGGAATAGCGGAAAATCTACCCGCGGGTGACAGGATTATTGGTTTAAATAACAACCTCGTTAAACACTCGGTTGTTATTGAGGAAAGGGGGTGTGGGGGAAAACAAGTTATCCACAGGCCGGTTGTGGATAATCCGCCGGACGATCACCCGTCAGACGGCCTGACGGGCAATAACCCTGCCGCCGTGCCGGCGGAGGGCAGTAACCGGCGTTTGGACGCCGGCAATAAGCCGGATCCGCCTGATGCGGATCCGGCGGCGGAGAGCGCCGGGAAGCCAAAGCCGGACGCTTTGGCGGCAATGGGCAAAGGGCAATGGAAAACGCCGGCAGACGGACTGCCGGCGGAGGGCAGGGAGATGCCGGAAGCCGGCAATGTTCCGCCTGAAGGCGGCAATAAACGGCCCCCAACCCGGCCTTCCCCCGGCGCGGGGGAAGGAGAAAGCTCGGCAAGTGTTCATGTGCGCGGCGGCGAACGGGACAAAGACCAACCGCCAAAGCGCTGGCCGGATGGCGATGAAGTGGTGATCTTGCCGGATTTTCGGCTTGATTTTCTGGACCCGAAGATTGCGGATTTGAATTTCTTGGATGATTTTCTGATCCGCGGGGTTGAGGACAAGCTGAAGGCGTGGAAAACGGGCCGTTCGGTTGAGAAATGGTGGATCCGAAGACTGATTTTCAGGTTTGCCGAAAATCAGGGACGGACGGAGAGCCTGTCGGCAGAGCTGTTGCGGCGGGCGCGGTTGAAACAAGGAGGAGCAGATGACGGAAGCTAAGGTTTTTTTATGGAACAATTTGCTTGAACAGGTTGTCTTTAAGACCGGGGTGCCGGATGAGGTTATTTGCGGGAGAAGCCGGAAGTTTGAGGCCGTCACCGCCAGAATTGTGTTTTATTGCGCTTTGCGGATGGCCGGGTTTTCGACGGTGAAAATCGGGTGCGGTTTCGGACGCAACCCGGCAACGGTTATTCGAGCAACCCGTGAAGCACTGCCGCGGATCAAAGAACTGGCGGCGCTTGTCTGTCTTGACGCCGGCGTTACTCCTCGGGATTATTCCGATCGGAGAAAAAACAGTCGGCGTCGGCGGACTTTTAAGAAAGTCCCGGATTATAAAAACTGCTGTATCAGAATTGCGGAGGCATAAATGACGGAAATGGAGCTTTGCAAAAGGAAACTGGAGAGGGCGGTGGAGATTCACCGGCTGGAGAGCCGTCCGGGACCGAGCGGGTTTGTCTGCGCGTTGGGGCTGATGATTCCGTCGCACCTGTGGGCAAGTGATGCCGATGATATGATTGCCGCTGACAACCGTGACTGTGACGATGCGAGAACGGTGATGGACAACTGGTTTGCAGGCCTTTCGCGGCGGGAAAAGCTGGTGGTGTTTTTCCGTGCGGGAGGCATGGGCTTTAAGACGTTGATGCATGTTTTGGACGCGGAGTTCAAAATTGACGGAACCTCAAGGACGACGCTGTCCGCCGACTACCAGCGCGGCATGCTGAAAGTGTTGATGAACGCCAAAGACCACGGGCTTTGGACGGTGTTTCCGAATTTGTGAAACACCGGGGTTAATCCCCGGCTTCTTTTTCGTGGTCGTATTCAAGACACGCCCAAGCCGAACGGCTGTCCTGCCCGTCTTTGAGGTTGTTGGCGGCGAGAAAAGAAAAATATGATTGCGGGTTAAAATTTACCAGCCCGACTTTGCGTCCGAGCTCACGGGCGGCGATGTATGTTCGCCGAACCATGGCTGTGTGCACGGAGAGCGGCAAGTCGCCAAGTCCGGGAATCAGGTCGCGGCAGCCCTCCGGGTAGACAATCAGGACAATCTGCGTATCCTTTGCCGCGGAAAATATTTTTTCAACACCTTCTTTGACAACCTGATTGATTTGCTCAAACAGGGCTGTGATTTTGTTACAGGCAAGTTCTGAGACAAAGCTTTTGCCGCTTTCCCAGCGTTTGATGGTGATGACGCTTTGTACGCGGTGAAATGCGGCGGCTTCAGCCTGACTGAAGCCGAGCGTCTGGCGGATGGTGCGATATTCCGCGGCGGTGAGATATCCTTTTTTGGTCATTTTTTTAATAAACCTTCTTTTTCTAAATATGCTATTGCTGCTTTTTTATCGCCGGCGCGGACGCAGTTGTTTATGTGGCGTGTGATATATATGTCGGCAGGACTGCTGCAGTCTGTTTTATTATAATTGTCTTTTTCTGCTGCTTTTTTGATCTGATCGAAAGTGTATCTCATGTTAATTCTCCTTTAGAATTTTAAGGCCTGCCCCTTTGGCTTCCTTTTATAAATTCATTATATGTTACTTTTGGTAACATGTCAATACTTTTTTGTAAAAAAAGTTATCCACAGCAAATGTTTAAACATGTTTAAACATTTTTGTGTTGGACATTTTTTGCGGTTTTGCGCTATAATTTTTATATGATGAACAAATGGGTTCAGATATTTCTCGCTTAAAAAATTGTTGGAAACCCCGGAGGGCTTAAGCTTTCCGGGGTTTTTGCGTGGAAACGTCAACGTGGGGTAGTTTTCTTACTCGAAAATACGCGCGCGAGAGAAAAATATAAGCGCAAGGCCTTGAAAAATAAGGGCTTGCGGGTGGTTAAATATGGGGCTTTAACGAGGCAGTTTGAGGGCAAAAATGCTGACAAAAGAGGAAATAAAAGCAAAATATCCGCTGGGCGGGCGGCCTCCTAAATTTAAAACGCCCGAGGAATTGGCCGAGAAGATTTATGATTTTCTTGAGCACAGTCTGAATCGAATTGTGGAGTTTCCGGGTAAGAGCGAGGTTTTGCGAGTTAATGTTCCGGCGCCGACGACCTTGGAGGCCTTTTGCGTTTTTTGCGGGATACGAAAAACGACTTTTTACGCATATGGGAAAAAAAGAGGCTTTGAAAATATCGTAAACCAGTATGAAGCAATTGTCGAGGAGTTTTGGGTAAGGCAGGCGGCGGAAGGAAAGCCCGGTAACAAGGCCGAGTTTATTCTTAAAAATATGAAAAACTGGAAAACCAGCAGTTGGAATGATGATAGAGACATTAATCTGAGCGGCGAGGTCGGCGGGGTGACGGTTCGGTTTGTGAATATGGCCGGCGGGGCGGAAGAGGAAAAGCAGGAAAGCGGCGGCAATGATGGCGGATATGCAAATACCTGAAGCTTTTGCGCCGCTGTTGACGGAGAGATGGCGTTACAAGTTTTATTACGGCGGGCGCGGCGGCGGCAAGTCTTATGCCTTTGCCGACAGTCTGGCGCTTTTGGGGGCGCAAAAGAAAATATTTGTCGCCTGTTTGCGCGAAATTCAGGATTCAATCAAAGATTCCGTTTACAAGCTGTTGAAAGAGCGAATTGAATTGTATCAACTGCCCGGTTACCGGTTTTATGAAGACCGGATCGACAACGTTAAAACCGGCAGCCGGTTTATTTTCAAAGGGTTGCGCGACCAAAACAGCCAGAACATCAAGTCGCTGGAAGGCGTAGATTATTGCTGGATCGAGGAAGGTCAGACGATTACCCGCAAAAGCTGGGATATTTTGAATCCGACCATCCGTAAAGACGGATCGGAAATCTGGATTTCGATGAACAGGGAAGAGGAGACCGACGCTTTGTGGGTTGCGCTGGCCGCTAACCCGGACGAACGGACGCTGGTGCGCAAAGTCAATTATTATGACAATCCTTTTTGCCCGCGAGAGTTAAAGCAGCAGGCGGAGAAATGCAAACGCGAGGATTATGAAAGCTATCTTCATGTTTGGGAAGGGGATCCGCTGCCGCAGGGAACGCTGAAGCTTATCTCGAGCGCCGACGTTCACCGAGCGCTGGCGTTTAAGATTGACAACGCCAACAACATGCTGCCGCTTGTTGTCGGGGTGGACGTGGCGCGGTTTGGCGACGACCGGACGGCAATTTGCCGCCGCCGCGGCCGGCAGGCTTACAAGATGCAGACCTATAAACATCTGGACACGGTGGCGGTGGCCAACCTGATTGTGCGGATTATTCGGGAAGAGAAGCCGGTGCGGGTTAATATTGATGCCGGACAAAACGGCGCCGGGGTGATTGATTTGCTGATCGACCGCGGTTATCAGGAAGTGGTGCGGGAAGTAAACTTCGGATCAAAAGCGCAGGACACCGAGCGTTATGCCAACCGGCGGGCGGAGATGTGGGGGCGTTTGAACGACTGGTTGAAAACCGAGAGCGGCGTTTCTCTTACCGATATGCCGGGGATTCTGGAGGATCTGACGGCAGTTAACAAGGGGTTTGACAACCGCGGGCGGCTGATGTTGGAAGAAAAGAGAATCATCAAAACGCGGTTGGGCTTTTCGCCGGATTTAGGTGACGCGCTGGCGTTGACGTTTGCCGAAGCGTTTTATCCGTCTTCGCTGCAAACTGTGCAGACTGAGTTCGTGGACGGCAACGTCTATGTTGACGATGTAGCAGGCGGTTTTGTCGACGGTAATATTTATATTTAATTTTCAAATTTCAGGAGAAAGAGATGAGTTCGCTTATTGGGGGCAGTCCTAAGGTGGCGCCGACGGTGGTGGAAGAAGTGAAACCCGAAGTAATCGACAATTCTGCCAAAACGCAGGAAGAAGAACGCCGCCGGAGACGCCGTCAGGGTGCGGCCAGTCAGTTTTTGTCGGGACAGACGACGACCGGCGGCATAACCACGACCAAAACCACGCTGGGGGCTTGAAAGCATGACGGAAGAACGGGTGAAATATGCCTTGAAAAGGCTGTCGGCGCTGAAAGACAAACGGAAATTCTGGGAGCCGTACTGGGACAAGGCGGCCGAACTGTGTTCGATCAATTCCAGAATCTATATTAAAGATGATAAGGGACGTTTTGTACAAAAAGTGTTTGATACGACCGCGCGTTCCGATCTTACCCGTTTTGCCGCGGCATTAAAGTCAATTCTGGTGCCGAGCAATCAGCGTTATCACCGGATCAAAGCCAGCAGGCCGGGGCTGGATGACAATGATGCCGTTCGGCGTTTCTTGGAATATGTCAACAATCTGCTGTTTAAGTTTCGTTATGCCGCCGGATCCAGCTTTTCAAGCGAGGCGGATATGATGCTGACGCAGCTGGGATTGTACGGACAATCTCCGTGGCTGGTTGAAGATAACGTCGGCCGCGGCATTTCTTACCGCACGATTTTGATGGCCGAAATCTATTGTGACGTGAACCGTTTTAACCGGGTGGATACGGTTTATCGGGAATATGAAATGTCGCTGAGGCAGGCGATTAAGGAATTTGGCTCTCGCTCGACGGCAAAGATGAAGGAACGATTTGAAAAGCAGCCGGACAGCAATGTCCGGCTGTTGCATGTGGTGGAGCCGCGTGAGGATCGGAAGCCTTTGCGGCAGGATTATTCGGGAATGCCTTTTGTGTCGTATCACATTAATCTGGACGACGAGGGTGGAGAATTGATCTATGAGAGCGGCTACCGTACACAGCCTTATATGGTGCCTCACTATCTGGGGATCCCCGGGTCGGCATACGGCGACAGTCCGGCATTGCAGGCCTTTTTCGATATCCTCACCATCAATGAAATGAGCAAAACCGTGCTTCGGACCGGGCAGCTGCAAGGCAATCCGCCGATTTTAAGCGCCGCTAATATTGCCAACGCCGCCAGAGCCGGTACCGCCGGCGCGTTAATTCCCGGTGCAATTGATATTCAGGGGCGGCCGCTCTTGGCGCCGATGCAATACGGCAACAATCTGTCGATAACACTGGAGTTGCAAAATCAGGTGCGGGAGGCGATCCACAACGCCTTTTTGCAGCCGCTTTTCCTGTCTTTGGCGCAAACCAAGGAGATGACGGCCGAGGAAGCCCGTTTGCGCGAACAGGAAAAGGCAATGCTGCTGGCGCCGATGGGCGAGAGGATCAATTCCGAATGGATGGTCGGCAATTGTGAACGGGAGATTGACATTATCCGTGAGTACGGGCTTTTGGACGAAGTGCCGGATGAATTGATGGAGGACGGCAGTTTGCAGATTGAGTTTGAAAGCCCGCTGGTACATATGCAGCAGGCGGGAGAGATTAAAGGCGTGTTTGAAACGTTGGAGAGCGCAATGTCGCTCTCGCAGGTGGATCCGACGGTGCTTGACCGGATCGATATGGGCGAGGCCTTGACCATTATTGCCAACTACAAAGGCGTGCCGAGCCGGATTTTGCGGACGCCGGAACAAATTCAGGCGCTTGGTGAGGCCAGGGCGCAACAACAGCAGGCCGAGCAGCTGTTGCAGGCGGCGCCGGTTCTGTCGCAGTCGATGAAGAATTTGAAGGAGGCGGGCGCATGATAATTGATTTATGGGCAAAGTATAAGCAGGTGCGGGCGTTAAAGCGCCTTTTTTTTGATCCTGACGGCAAATTGAAAGAGGATGCCAAAATCGTTCTCGAATGGCTGAGGGACGAGGTCGGTGCCAAAGGGCGGCGGTTAAATGAGAGCGGAATGTCGCTGCTTTTTTCCGCGGACGGACGCTTTGACGCGGCGGCGGTGGCGTATATAGCCGGCAGCCGCCGGGTTTATGACCTGCTGATCTCAAGGCTGGCGGTTGATGAAACCGAGGTGTTTAACCTGGCGGCCATGACCGAGGCCAAAAGAGAAGACGATTTGTTTAACGATTTAACTCTGATTTGAAGGAGAAGTAAATGAACGAAGATATTGACACGCTGCCGGATGAGCCGGCGGCGGAAAACGTTAATGCGGAACCGGCGGCGGATTTGGCCGGGGCGGAAAACGCAGCGCCGGCCGACAAGTTTTATATTCCGGCAGAAGACAAGCCGGAGGAATGGAACGAACTTTATTCCCGTTTGGGCCGGCCGGAAGCGCCGGACAAGTATGAAATCAGTTTCCGCGAAGCGGACAAGCCTTTTGCTGCCACCATGCAAAAGGCTTTTTTTGACAACGGGCTGAGCCAGAAGGCGGCGGCCGGTTTGGTCAAGGCCTGGGACGACATGCAGGAAGAGCAGGCCAAAATGTGGAACGAACGGTCCAAAGCCGAGATGGAAGCCTGGCAGCAGGCGCAGGGCGACGGGCTGGCAAAAAATCAGGAACTGGCGCGCCGGGGCGCGGCGGTTCTTGGTCTTGGTGAAGAGGCGGTCGGTGCAATGGAAGCGGCAATCGGCACCAGGAACTTTATGGATCTTTGCTTGAAGCTCGGAAACGCTTTGAGCGAAGACACGGCCAAAGGCCTGAGCGGCGGCGGTGCTTCGAAAGACGAGGCAATGTCGACCGTCGATTATTTAACCGAAATTTTTGAAAAAGCGAAAGGAATGAGAAATGGCTAATATTGACAGGCCGGCAACTTTACAGGAGTTGTCGGTTGAATATGCAAAGAAACAGCCGCAGCAGATTAATGATCTGTTGGAGGAAACTCCGATTTTGGCGGGCGTTAAATTCGTGCAGTCATCGCACCCGCTGTGGAATGTGGCAGAAAAGAAAACCGAAATCAACGGCGCCGGTTTTGTGAAAATGAACTCGCCGCTGCCGAAAATGTCGACCGGTTCCAAACTGGAGCAGGTTGATCTGGATATTATGGGCGGCGAGATTTTCGTACAGCAGGACAAGGCGGTGGCCTTCGGCGGGTTGGCCAAATACCTGGCCAAGCAGATGCCGAGCATTTTGGCGGAAGCCGGCATGCAGACGGAAAAACACATTATTTACGAAAACTATCGCCAGTATGCGATTGATAATGAGAATGTGCAGACAGCAGGGGGAACCGAAGGTTTGTACTCAATCGTGATTGTCCGGCAGGTGCCGGGAGAATGCTGCGGTTTGTATTCGCCGGAAGGTTTTAAGCAGGGGGCAATGCTTGACGTGCAGCCGCTTTACGGCGGCCAGCTTTGCCACGATGAGAACGGCGTTGCCGGTTATGCCACGCAGGTCAAAGGCTACTTCGGCATGCAGCTGATGAATCCCAAGACCTGTTCGACAATCGTCAACATTTCCGAAGATAAACTGCCGACGATCCGGCAGATCAACGAGGCTTTGCTGCAGGTGCGCGCCAAACCGGGCAATACCCGGATGATGATGCATCCCAGAGTTTTGAACTGGCTGGGAGAGGCCTACAAAAAGGAAATGATCCGCATGACCAACGCCGAACAGGGCTTAAACTTCCTGATCGGAAACTGGAACGGTATTCCGATGGTTTCGTCGTATCAGTTTATGGAAGGCGACGAACCGCAGGTGGTTTTGGATTAATAGGAGAAAAGAGAATGTATAAACATAAATTGCAGGTATGGGGAGAGGATCTGGCGGTTGCGGATATTTCTCAAACCAGCGTTGACGGCGAGGCCGTCAACGGCGGCGGTACCAACGGCGGACTGGTCGTCAACGTGATTGCCGAAAGCGCGGTCAAGGTTGCCGGTTCGGTTACGGTTACGATTTTGGGCGATGACGTCAAAGACGGCGATTTTTCGACGACGGAAACAAGCGCGAATTTGACGGCGGGAGATTATGCCGCCGGTGATTTGATTGCGCAGATTGCTTTGGCGCCCGATGTTAAAACCTGGCTGAAGGGCAAGGTTGCCGGCAACAGTTCGGCAAGCGGCACTATTTGCGTAACCCTCGGCTATCTGGCCAGATAGGAGATGAGAGATGGCAAAATTCGTAGCTTTGAAAGAAACGCTTGACGGCGGCAAGATTATTGCCGCCGGGGCGGTTGTTGAAGGAAAGGATTTGGACAAACTCAATCCGAAGCTTTTCCGCAAGGCAAATGCGCAGGAGAGTTTGACGGCAACCGAAAACAAAACGGTTATTACCGATAAGCAGATTGCCAAAGTTCTTGAGCAGGTGAAGGCGGCCGCTCTTGCCGAGCTGGAAGACAAAATCACCGAAAACGTGATGGGACGAGTAGAGAAAATGCTTGAGGAAAAAATCCAAAACGACAAACTTCCCGAAAATGAGGCCTGACGCAACCGTCGGGCTTTTTTGTTAACAAAACAGGGGCCGGATTGCCGGCTTCTGTTTTTTTTAAGAGTTTTTAAGAAAAGATGAGTATCGAGATAATCAACCGCGCTTTGATCAAAATCGGCGAAGGGACGATCACGTCGCTTTCGCAAAACCCGTACGGAGATTTGATGGGGCTGGTTTATGAGGATCAGCGCAAAATGTTGCTTTCTTCGCATTACTGGCGTTTTGCCTTGAAACGCGCGCGTCTGGCCGAACTGGACGAGGAAACGGGGTCGACGCTGTTTGCTTATGCTTATGCCCTGCCGGCTGATTATCTGGTCTTAAAAGATTTCGGCGAGTTTTATAAAATGCCGAACGTGAGCGACGCGGTGGTTGCTCCGGACGTTCGTTACTCGATCGAAGGCAACCGGATGCTTTGCCAACAGCCCGGCAATATCAATATCACTTATATTGCCGACGTTTCGGATCCGAAGCTTTTCACGCCGTTATTCAAAGAAGCGCTGATTGCCCTGATTGCCGCCGAGATGAGCGTGCGGATTAAGCAGGGGGCGGATTATAAGCAGCTTTTTCTGGCCGAGTTTGAAAAATATATTACCCAAGCGCAAATGAACAACGAGATTGTCCGCGATATGGAAACGATGCCGGACAACAGCTGGGTAACCATCCGTGACACGTGGAGAAACGAAGAATGGTAAAACCGGTCTTAAATCAATTCAACGGCGGCGAGATCAGTCCGTGGCTGGAAGGGCGAATCGATTTGCCGAAATACAATTATTCGGCGGCCAAAATGCTGAACTTTATTCCGCAGGTAGAAGGCGGGGTGAAGCGCCGCGGCGGGTCGCATTTTGTGGCGCCGGTCAAGGAAGTGGACGCGGTTTTGTTTAAGATTGTGCCGACGCCTTCAGAGGCGATTGTTTATATCAACAACGAGATTGCCGATGAGCTTTATGTGGCGCCGGGCGAGAAAGTGAGCTATTCCGTCAAACTCGACGGTTATTATCCGGTAAGCGGAACTTATGTCGTCGAGGAAGACACGACGCTGAACATCTCTTTGGTTTCCACGCTCTACCGGGCGACATTAACGGTTAAGACAATCCCTGAAGACGCGGACGTCTTCATCAACAGTTTGCGGCAAAATCCGGCGGTGGTTACCCGCGGAGCGACGGCGGCTTATGAGGTGATGAAAGACGGCTTTGATACAAAAACCGGCAGTATTCAGGTTAACGCGGACACGGAAATCACGGTTAAGCTGGCAATGAGTTTTGAAATCCGCACTACGGAAACGGGGGCGAAAATCGTCATCAACGGTACCGAGCAAAGCAAAATTGAAGTTCAAAAAGGCGATTTGGTTACCTGGACCGTGTCCAAGCCCGGCTACAAAACCCAAAGCGGCAGCCAGACGATTGAGCGGTCGACAATTTTATATATTGATTTGGATGAGAGCGGTTATGCCTTAAACGAAGTCATCTTTGAGAAAAGTAAACCGGGTACTTATAAGCTTAAAGTAAAAATCAGCGGCTATTATCATTTGTCTGGTTGTGGTGCGGGCGGTGGTGCCGGTGGTTCGGCCGGTGCGCATGCATGGTACGGCGGCAATGGTGGCAGCGGTGCGGCGTTTGCCGGCAAGGTATGGCTGGAGGCCGGAGAATACACGATCAAAGTCGGCGAAGGCGGCCGCGGCGGATGGGCCAGCGGGCGCAACGCGACCAGAGGCGAGTGGTGGGGTTACTCTTCCGCACTGGAAGTCAACGGCCTGACTTATCTGGCTTTTAAGGGAAAGAGCCTGATTGATCTGTGGGGCGGCCGCGGCGGCCACGGTACCGGAACTTATGCCGAAGGCGGCGGTGACGGCGGCAAATTGGCAGTCGGTACGTTAAAAATCGTTTCTTCCACCATTAAATCCGCCGGCAAAAAGGAATCGACGACCTCGTTGCTGCAAAACGGATTTGGCGCCGGCGGCAAGGCGGGAGATTTGGGTGAAAACGGTGTCGGCGGTACCAACGGTTATGTAAAGATTGTATATCTGGGACAGGCTTAGGATGGCAGAGAAAACAAGCAAAAGAGCCGATTTGATCAAGTTTAAGTTTGCCGGCAACGCCGGTTTTATGCTTGAGTTCGGCGACAAATACATCCGCCTGTTTGCCAACCACGGGCAGGTTTTGAAAGACGATGCGGCTTATGAGCTGGAAAGCCCTTATACGCTTGAAGACATTTGGAACGCGGAACTTGAGTGTTATAATCTGCAATTTACGCAAATGGGCGACGTTCTTTATATTTTTCACCAAAAATATATGAAAAAGCTGGTGCGCTATGCCAACGACGACTGGCGGCTTGAGGACTGGGAACTCTTGAACGGCCCGTGGAATCACGTTAACACCGAAGATATTAAGATTACCGTGAGCGGCACGACCGGAACCGTTACTTTGACGGCAGATGCGAATTTGTTTGCCGAGGATGACGTCGGGCGCCTGATCCGGCTGACGCTGGTCAATGACGACACGCCGGCGTGGCAGGTTGAGGAGAGTGTCAGCAAGGGGGCGGTGTGGACGTCGGACGGCAAATATTATGAAGCTTTGAACGAGGGGACCACCGGTAATGTGACGCCGTCCCATACGGAAGGCAGCCGCTCCGACGGGAAAGTGACGTGGAAGTATCTGCATGCCGGTTACGGCACCGCCAAAATCACCGAATATGTGTCGGCCACCGAAGTCAAGGCCAAAGTGATCATTGAAATGCCGAAAGCGCTGGTAACCTCGCATTTTGAGTTCGGCATGATCTATCCCGGCCGTAATTATCCGATGTCCGGGAGTTTTTACAAAAACCGTTTGTGGCTGCTGATTGATGCTGATGACGGTTTGAAAGCCTGCGGATCTTGTTCCGGCGACTTCAACAATTTTGCCGATCAGAAGTTTGGCGAAGTGACGGCGGAATGTGCGGTTACGGTGCCGGTCAACTCCAAAGAGTACAATCAGGGGCGCTGGATTGCGGGCGGCGACGTGCTGTTTGTCGGAACGTCAAGCGGAGAGTTTTATATTGACGTCATTTCCAACGGTGAGGCGCTTTCGGCCGACAATGTGGCAATCCGTCAGATTTCAGGTATCGGCAGCAAACCGATCCAGCCGATAGCGGTCAACGGGCATATTTTGTTTGTCGACCGGTTCGGCACTTCGATCCGCGATCTGGTTTACAGCTACGAAAGAGACGGTTATGATCCGCTGGATGCCGGTCTTATGGGCAAACATCTGTTGTCGTCGGGAATTGTCAGTTGGGACTGGCAGGACGTGCCGGATAAGCTGTTGTGGCTGGCCATGGCCGACGGCCGTCTGGTGTCTTTTACCTTCGACGCCCAGCAGCAGGTGGCGGCTTTGGCGCAACATGATTTTTCCGGTTCGGCCGAGGCGGTGGCGGTAATTCCTTCAAATGACGAACGCCGCGATGACGTGTGGGTGATTGCCAAGCGCAAAATCGGCAACGTGATGAAAAGATATGTGGAATGGATTGACGGCGGCATCCGGTCGGATTATCCCGACGACGTTGAATATATCCGCGATCCGGTTGAAAGAGAGAAAGCGGAGTTGGATTATATTCGCGATTCCTGCTTTTTTGTTGACAGCGGCTTGATTTACAACCGTCCGGTCGGCGATGTGACGACCAAGCTCTCGGGACTTGATCATCTGAAAGGCTGTGAAGTGGCGATTTCGGCAAACGGTTTGGAGCGGCCTCATCAGATTGTGGCCGAAGACGGTTCGATCGAGATTAAAGAAACGGATGCGCGGGTGGTGGTCGGATTGCCGGTTAATTCGGTGTTGCAGCCGCAAAAGATATATATTCAGTCGGACAGAGGCGCCGGGCTTGCCGCCGTTCAGCGGATCGATCATCTGACGCTGATGGTTTACCGTTCCGGCGGCGGGACGGCTGGTCCGGCGTACGACCGGCAGCAGGAAATTTTATACCACAACGGCAAGGAGCTGATTGCGGGCGAGGTGCGCCTGTTTACCGGCAATGTGGTTATTCCGTGGCCGGACGGTACTTCTTTGTTGAAAGACCGCGGGGCTAATATCGTTATTCAAAACAAAAGCGTTTATCCGATGCTGATCCAGGCAATCGTGCCGAGCATGGAGAGTTCGCGTTAATTGACAAGAGGCATATTAGGATATATAAAAGAAAAGCCCGGTGCGGCAACACCGGGTATTCAGTAACCACTGAAAGAAGTTGACATGTAACTTCAATCAATATGGTTACAGTATAAATCCGAGATTCGGATTTGTCAACTTCTTTCATACAAACGAAAGGAGTGACGGCAATGATAGTGAAAATTATTATTGTCATACGAAAACTAAAAATTTTCTTCTTGATAAAGAAGTAAATTTTGGAAGGAGAGCAAGCAATTGCTCTCCTTTTTTGGTCGGGAGGTTGTTTTGATAAGAAAATTTGAAAAACGGGATTTGGAACAAATCACGGTGCAGGAAGAGCAGGAAGCCGAGGCCGCAAAGTTTGCAATTCCTTCAACCGCCGAAACGTTTGAGACGGGCGGGGTGGCGGTTGCGGTGTTTTGGTATCAGGAAATAACACCCGGCCGGTTTGCCTTGTTTTCCGTCATCAATGCGACGGCCGGCCGGAAGATGTTTTCTTTTGTTAAGGCAATGCGCCGGCTGATTGAACAAAGAAGCCGGGAACTTTCGGCCGAGCGGCTGGAAATGACGGTGCTTGACGGTTTTGGCGCCGGGCGGCGTTTGGCCGGGCTGCTTGGTTTTGAATATGAGGGGACCATGCGAAAAGTTTTCAACGGCAAGGATTATCAACTGTTTGCGAGGATATTTCAATGAGTGCGGGAGTGATGGGCGGTTTGGCGGCGGCTCAAACCGTTATTGGCGGTTATCAGGCTTATCGGCAGGGGAAAGCGCAGGCGGAGGCTTATAACGCCAACGCCGACATTTTGCGAAGAAATGCCCGGCAGGTACGTTTGGAGGGGGCGCGTAACGAAGACATACAGCGAGCCGAGAACCGGCAGCAGCTGGCAGAGACAAGAGCTTTGATGGGTGAGATGGGAATTTCCGACAGCGCGACGGCAATCGGCGCTTTGGCGCAAAATGCTGCCAACGCCGAACAAAATGCGCTTAACATCCGCTATCAGACGGAAACGGCGGCCAGAAACTACATGCAGCAGGCAAGCGATATGAATTTTTATGCCAAGCAGGCAAAAAAACAGGGGAAAAACGCGTTTCGCATGAGCCTGCTTTCAGGTGCGGCCAACGGAGTAGCGGCGGCATACAGAGCCAGCCAGCCGGTGGATACGGAAGGACAAAAAGAGTTTTCCTGGCTTTTCGGAGGGTGAGATGGTTGGAGAGATTAAAAGAAACTACTTGAGCGGCACCAAGTTGGTGACAGAGAAACGCCCGACCTGGCGCGACAGCGGCATCAATGAGGTCGTCAACAGCGTGGCCGGAGCGGTGGAAGCGGGAAACAATTACTTTGAACGGGAGAAGCAGCTGGTATGGAAGCGCTTAAATCTTGAGGCGGCGAATTTGCAAACCGAAGAGCTGAACTCAATCAGGACCGCAAAATCGATCGAAGAAATTCCGGGCATTGTCGAAAACTTTCAGAAAAAGCTGAAAGAAAACATGCGCGGCCAGAAATGGGGCAAAGAGTGGATGGAAAACCTCGGCAGCGGTTTTCTGTCTTATAACAAGCAGGACGTTCAAAACGCGTTCAGGGCCAAGGAAAAAGAGCTGGCAGGAATCAGCCTGAACGAAACGTTGAAAGCCTATGCCGACCAGATTGCCGCCGCCCCGGAAGACGAGGCGGCTTTTTTCTCCGCCGACGCCGACAAACTGATTGACGCCGACACTTATCTGACGCCGACCGAGAAGCAAAAGGCAAAGGAGAATTTGAGCGATTTGATTAAAAACAAGCGCCTGGATTTATTGAGACAGGAAAAATATGCCAGAGAACAGCAGAAGCTGAAAAACGAAACAATCATTTCAGAGTTGACGGTGAAAGCAGCAGATGGCGTTTTGACACGTGAGGAATTGGAGGAGAACAAAAAAAACGGATTATTTATGTATGCGCCGGAAAAATATTCTAATCTGGTGGAAAAACTGAATAAAAAAGACGAAGATTTTACCGGTGATGAAGAGACTATCCAACAGATAAAGGATAACTGGGGAAAGATGACAGAGAGACAGTTGCAGGAGTTTGAGCACAAAGGGTTGATTTCTCCGAAACTGTACAATCATTATTCCGCCCAGTTATCCAAGCTTAACAGTAGTTCCGGCGGCCGCGGCGGCAATGATAATTCCGTAGCGCTTGCCCTATATGATCGGGCAAGAGGCGGTGAGGATGTTATTGATGAAGCTACGCGTTTGAACGTTGGCGGCGAGATTAAAAAAGAGCAGTTGACAAAGATCGAAGAAGCTTATGAAAAGGCGAAGGGCCGTTCTCTGGAGTTTAAGGAAGCCTGGCAGAAAATAGGGGCGGGAGAAATTAAGGACGATGCAGACATAAGCAATATGAATATCCCTGAAAACGAGAAAGACGCACTTAAAAAATATATCGAGGAAGTTGCTGCAAAAAACACGAGGATTGAGACGGACAAAAAAAATATTATCAATAAATCTTATGATGACTTAAGCAAATTGGCGGCAAACAATGAGATTAATGAGGCAATAGCAGAAGCAGATCCGAACTGGAGAAATTTCACGGCAGAGCAGCAAAAAGATTTGTTATCGGGGATAAGGACAGCAAGAGAAACCGCTATATCAAAAGCGGTAACAACCGGCAAAGATTTGATTTTGAGAAATAACCTGACGGATGCCGATATTGAAGAATATGTGCTTAATCATAACCTGCCGTCGGACAAGGCTGAAGAATTGCGCAAATATGCCGCTACCGTTAAAAATGATAAGGCCGGTATATTTACGTCTGCTGTTGAGTTTGGGAGACGGATGCTTTCCGCTGGTGACAGTCCGGCAGAGGTGAAGGCTAGGGAAAACTTTGAAAATTATGTTCAATCCGAATATCAGAGAGCTGTTGATGCGGGAAAAACTCCGGCAGATATTCAAAATATTCTGTCCCAGCAAAATTTACTGAATTATATTTTTGACAATAAACCGACAGAGCGACAGGTCTTGGAAAGTGTTAACACGGCAGCTTTGAATGTGAATAATATAGATGCCAAGATAGATGAGATTGCGCCTTATGATAAAAAGTTGAAAAAACGTGTTTATGACAGCGGTGATATTGCTCCGATTGTTGATATTAGCCAACAACTGGATGCTGCCCTTGCCAAGGGAAAAATTTCGCAGAAAGAATATGAAAAAAGAAAAAGCGAATTGGCGCCGGCGATGGTGGAAGCGCTTAACAAAATGGAACAGGAGATTGGTACCAAAACGCTGGTCGGGGATATGTATCGAGAGGTTGCAGGCCGGATTGGCGAGGATAATTTATCCGTTGATGAGAGAGCGAGCATTATTGACCGGATAATGCGGAAAGCCGCCGGGGCGTCTATTCCGTTTGATGCGTCGGCAAACTGGTGGGCGAAGACGCAGAGCTTTTTTGGCGGTGAAACCGTGCAAAAGACGCTGGCGGATAAATACGGTTATAATATTTTTGCACCCGGTGAAATTGTCAGTCAGGTGATTAAGGAAGAAATGACAGCTAAATATCCAAATATGCCGATGGAGCAGATCCAGGCAGTGGCCGATGGCAACAAACTTGTTTATGTGCCGGAGATGGAAACTGTGGCAAACACCAAGAAGCAGGTAGAAGAAGCAATTCAGAAAAGAAAGGAAGGTTTTAAACAGGGGGCTGACAAGGTGGATGTTTTTAATTACGGCAAGGGTGATGGGAAAAACTTGACGGATATGTTCAAGGGTGTGCAAGCGGCAAAAAACGGTGAGCGTCAAGTGAAAAAAGACGGGCGTACATATATTTTCAAAGACAGAAACAGCTAAGGATCAGGGACAATGGCAGAAAATGAGATGAAAGAAAATGACGCGGTCGAAAACAATGCGGAAATGATAAATGTATATTTACCCGAGTACCATCAAAATATACCGGCAAGAACGACGGAAAGCGTTGATGATATTAATTATAAGTTTAATTTGTTGAATGGGAAAAAGCCGAAAGATTTTATCGGAATGTTTCCTTTTCGGCAACCGGATTTGAGCGAAGTGAAGAGCGTTGTATTTGACCATAACCCTAAACAGCCGGAGAAAGAGGAAGAAACTTATCATAAGAAAACGCTAGATGAGCTTGGACAAGAAAAACTGGAACAGAGCCTGAATAGAGTTGGCGGAAAGAAGAGGGGCAAGAATTATGTTGCTCCTTTTTTTAAGGGTGCCGGATCAGCATTATATAATATCGGCGCCACGATTCACAGCGGCCTTAAATATATGAGTGAGGATGCAGGAGTGGCGATTTTTAACGCTATTCACGATGCTGATGTTGATTTGACTGCCGAGCAGCAACGTTCTATTCGTCAGTATTGGCAAACTCAGGAAGAAATCAGAGAAAAACTTGGACTGAAGCTTGGAAAATATGATAGTCAGTTTTCTGGCGATTTGGGCGGAGGTATTGCTTCGATGGTTGTTGCTCTTATGTCATCTGCCGCTTATAAATCACCTAATGCTGCTGCTATGGTTTTTGGCATGTCTAAAACTGGTGATGTGTATGCAAGATTGAGAGAAAAGGGAGTTTCGGCAGGTGAAGCTTTGCCTGTTGCTACTGGTGCCGGTGTTGTTGAGGGCGGCATTGAACGAATCGGATTACCGATTTTTTTAAGAACTTACGGATCAGCTGTTCTCAAAAGAAAAGGGAATGTCATTAAAACAATAATTAAACAGGGAGGAATTGAGTTCCTGCAAGAAGGAAGCCAATCTTTAAGCGGAAATTTTTTGATGGCGCCGTATGAAGAAGGATATCAATGGAAAAAGTGGATAGACGATGCTTTGTATGAAGGAGTACTTGCTGCTGTTACGGCGCCGGTTGCCGGCGCCGCTACTTACGGAATGACTGGAGAGCTGCGGGCGAAATATGCTGATATGTACCATGAAAAACTGGGGCTTGATGAACAGCAGTCAAAAAATCTGGCAGAACTTACGGTTTTGGATCGAGAAGAAGCTATAGATGTTATAACGGAAATTGCTGACAATGAAACCATTGCTACGCTTTTTAATGACAATGCCGTAAACGATGCTGAACAAACGTTAAAGGAGGGGCAGGATCTTCTTGATAAGCTGCTTGCACAAAAGGCTATGGGGTTGTCCGATGAGGTGCAGGCCAAAGCCGATGAGTTTGCCGAGACAATGAAGCAACAGGCGCTTTCGGCCGGGGAAAGTGAAGATGTGGCAGATGCAACAAGTTCAATGGCCGGAACGTTGATCAGAAACATTGCGGAAGAAAGAATTAAACGGGGATTGACGGCAGATAAAGCAGTTTCTGATTTGATGGTGGATATTGTCGGCGGCGGCAACAAGGCTGTTGACGAGAACTTGCAGGAAGTTTCGCCCGATATTTTTGCTTTAACCGATCCGGGGTATGATGCCGTTGATGAATACATGACGCCTGAACAACGGCAAAATGAGATTGACGAAGAACGTATTGCGACCATGGTTGAAGATGGCGGCATGAGCGTTGAAGAAGCGACCTTCAGAGTTAAAACAGGAAGAGAGCCGACAGAGTTGGACAAAGCGCTGGGATATGATTTTATTCAATATCAAATAGGAGAACGGATAAGGAAGATAGATGCGGAGAGGCTGGCGTTTGAAAGAAAAGACATCAATCCCGACTTGATAGGGAGAGAAAGCGAAGTTAAAGAAGCGGTTGACATCAACCGCTTTTTTGCTGACAGGAAGGCCAGCAAAGAAATCGGCATTGATGAGGTGATGGCGGCGGTGGATGCAAACGTCAGACGGAATGAAAACGGTGTGCGCGTGCTGAAAAACAGCATTACCGGTGAAACGGTGACTTTATCAAACAGCGCTATTAGCAAAATGTTTAGTTCTACAAGTAACCGACTGGATAGCCAGAATATCGGTGGTATTTTGGGCAAAGAGGCAATAGCCAACATCGGCAGTATTTTTGACACGGCAATGTTGATAAAAACAACGCCGGATGCCAAACACGGCTCTAAAAATAAAATCCGCCGTTATGCCAACGTTATCCGTTCCGACGGAGAAAATTTTATCGTCAAGATGACGGTGAAAGAAATGGCCAACAAGCGGCCGGAACTGACGGATATTGAAATTGAGGACAACGGGGGGCGGGATCTATCTGCCTATGATATGAAAGTGGGCAGAAAAAATACCGCTGAGGGTAATATCTCCGGGGATAAATCCCCGACCTTCCTCAACGGTAATGATATAAGTATAAATGATTTGATTGATTTTGTCAACAGTTATTCGGAAGACAGTATTCAAATCAATGGTAAAAAAAGAGCCGCACGCAACAGCGCGGGGCGGCGGATTGCCCGTACGGAAGAGGGATTGCGCGCCTTTTATGAATGGTTTGGCGACAGTTTGATTGTTGATGAAAACGGCCGCCCGTTGGTAGTTTATCATGGAACAAATGCGGAGTTTGATGTTTTTGATAAAGGAAAAATTAAACGCGGCATCGGATTCTGGTTTTCTTCAAACAAAGAAACATCAAAGGAATATGGGAATATAAAAGAATTTTATCTAAGTGTTAAAAATCCTATTGATGTTAATAAAAACAGAAGTGATTTTATTAAGCTTGCCAAAGAAGCGATGCCGGAAATACCGAATGATGTAAGCGAACATTATATTATTTCTGATGCTTTAGGTTCTACGGCATTTAAAGAATATTTGCAAAATCAAGGATACGATGCAATTTCTTTGGGGGACAGCTATGTCGTTTTTAACCCCAACCAAATAAAATCCGTTGACAACCGCGGGAGTTTCAGTCGGACCGACGATAATATTTATTATCAGTTCGCCGGGGAGAAAGCTTTAACCGCTGATACAAACAGCCTTTCCCAAGCAAGGACAATGGAATTAAACGACTATTCGGATGAAGAAATTTACAAAGAAACCGGTTGGTTTAGAGGAAAAGACAATAAGTGGCGGTTTGAAATATCAGACGATGAGGCGGTATTTGATTTGAGTAATGTGGCGAATGATACAACTGTTACTTTGGATAGTATTTTGCAACACGATAAATTGTTTGCCGCTTATCCTGAATTAAGAAACCTCAGTGTTATGGTTGACAGCAATATGAAAGACGGCGATACCGCCGCAAGTTTTCAACGAGGTGTTTGGGATGAGGAATACGGATGGTTGGGGCAGCGTATCAGTATTAACCCTGATATTTTGTATCGTAAGGATATTGACCTTAAAAGCATATTGATGCATGAGATACAACACGCCTTGCAAAGAAAAGAGGGGTTTGCAACCGGCGGTGCTCCGTCGATGTTTTTTGATAAAGAAAATATGCCAATCTTTCAGCATTTTTTTCAGGAACAGGATAATAAAAAATTTAATCAGGCGGTGTTAGACGCTTTGTATGGTGAATTGTCGGTTGATGCTGCCAATAAAATATCCGATGCAGATGACAAATATCTTGCTGCAAGCGAAAAATATATTAATGCCATCGGTGAAAAGGAAGAAACACAAGCAGAGGAAGTTTATAACGATGCAGAACAAGAGCTAAATAATGCTCTGGCTGAAGCCGGGAAAAATGCAGACTGGTTTGCAGAGCTGAAAGCCAAGGCTCGTGAGGATGCCGGACTTGATAGATTAGGAAAGAGCAAAAGAGCCAAAAATTATAATCCGTGGGATTTGTATAAGCAACTCTACGGTGAGATTGAGGCGCGCAATACCCAAGCGCGTATGGATATGAGCGAAGAAGAACGCCGCTCCACCCCGCCGGAAGAAACGCAGGATATTAAAAATGCAGATGCTATTGTGGTATGGGAAGATGGCACGGTTATGGCGTATGTTCCTGAAAATAAGAATTATCAGACAGGCGAGCCGGGTGAAGGAGAACTGAACCTTGAGACTGAGGCGGTACAGGGGACGGCAGCAGGACGATCACGGCAAAATCGGATGATTTATCGGGTTATGGGGCAATATGAACCGGCTAAGAAATTGATTACTTTGTTTCAGGGAAAAGATACAACAACGCTAACGCATGAGTTGTTACATCACTATTTGCCGATATATTTGACGGAGTTGGAAAAAGCCGGTCGCTTTGACAAACTGGAGGGATTGTATAAGGAACTGGGCGTGAGCCGAATGGCGGATATGGGGCGCGAAGAATGGGAAAAGCTGGTTGATCTTGGAACCAGCTATATTTTTTATAATCAGGCGCCGAATGAAGCCAGCAAAAGCATTTTTGAACGTGCCAAGCAATGGATGATGGATGCATATAATACGGTTAAAAAGTTTGTGAAGCCAAGCCCGGAGGTAACGAAATTTTTTGATGGATTGTTTGCCCGTGATGCTTCAACTTTGCCGGACGTCAGTGATTTGAAAGGCAGAACTGCCGAATTGGCGAAAATTTTGCAAGGAGCCAAGAACGGACAGGAATTGACCGTCAACGGTTTAAGTTTGCGGGATATTTCGAGATTGCGGCAGGCTTTGTATGCACGAGTTCCCTCTGCCGGCAAGACGCTGGCGGATGAAATTCGGTCCGCCGGCGGTATTGATACGGAATCTGAACTTGCCAGACAATTGGGATATGACAGCAGAAAAGGAACAGAAGGCGGTTTCTGGAATTATAAAGGAACGATTAAAGACGAGAGCCAGTTGATCGATTTCTTAAAAGCCAACGGATATTTGGAGGAAACGACAGAAAATACCTATGAAGAAACGTCTTCCGTTTGGGACAAGATACAGCAGCTGATTGATCGGCGCAATGATACTTATAACGAAAAGGAACAAAGTCGGCAGATGGCCCGTGATTCCGCGTTGGCTGCCGGGCAGGTCGTAAGCGAAATATTGAATCAGCATTATATCGGGGATGTCAAAAAGCTGGAAGAAGATTTGAGAGCCGCAACAAAAATGTTGGCCGATCGCGGTGCGGTGGCGGTGGACAAGGCGACGCTTGATTATCTGACTTTTTCGCTTAAACAAATGGAAAAGGATTATCAGCGTTTATTATATCAAAAAAAGGAAGAACGCTATAATTATCAGGAAAAGCTGACTAAATTTATTAAAGACTTGCCGCTTGACTATAACCATAAATCGAAATTTATGGATAAAATCAGGATGGTAAAAGACGAAAAGAGTTTTAACAAATACTTGAAAGAAACGAAGGAGCGTGCAGAAAAATATATAGAACAAGAACAACGCCGGATGCTTTCCGATTTGATACAGTCGGAAGTCAAAAGCAGCCGGCCGCGGAAAGTGATGGCGCAAAAGTATGATTATGAAAACAACGTGTTGTTTAAGGATTTACGCGATTACAATAAAATGACGCAAAGTGAAGCAGCAGCGGCGCTGGCGGCATTGGATGAGACGGAACAAAGCGTTGACAACCCCGGTAGCCGCGGTTATTTGCTCAGACGGTTGTTTTTGGAATATAAAGCAAACGGGATGGACAGCAGTTCCGAACTGATGCGCCAGCTTTATGAGATGATCGGCGAGGCGAAGCAGCTCGGGCGGGAGAGCAAAGAAGAAAGCGAGTTTGAAAAAAGTTTTGAAAGAGAGCAAGATCGTCAGCAAATTATTGATAAACTGGACGCTTCAAAAGCCGATAAAAATAAATGGACAACCATGGCGACGAATGTTTACCGGCGCGGCATTACCAACCTTTATTCTATGCTGAACTCTATTGCCGGCAAGGAGATTGCCGATAAATATGAGATGGAAACGGTTATTGACCGCAAGGAACAAAAGGAATGGAAACATTTAAAAAAGACGAGCGCCAAGGCTGAGGTTATTTATAAAGTGAAAAGCTATGGCGACCTTTTGAACGTGATGGCGGACAAGGGGCAGGAAGTTGCCGTTTTGTATGGTAAAGATGGTAAAAAATACGATTTGTCAGTTTTGGATATTATCGATATTTACAATGCTATTAAGAATAAAAAGACTCGTCAGGACTATGAGGAAGCGTACGGCGCCGAGCAGATTAACCGTTTAATTTCTTTGCTTTCACCGGAAGACCGGGCTTTTGGTGATATGTTGATGGAGGATGTCAACAGTCGTTTTTCCGAATTGAACAAAGTTTATGTTCGCATTTACGGCATGGATCTGAAAAAGGTTGAAAATTACTGGATGGGAAGTGCTGAGCATGTTGAGCCGGTTGATATTTTCAATGATTTTCGCCAACAATCAACGACGCCGGGGTTTTTTAAGGAACGAAAAACAGGTAAAGTAACACCGGTGGCCAAAAATGCCTGGATAAAATATCAGAAACATATTTCGCAATCTTACTATATGACGGATGTGGCAGAGAAATATAAGCAGTTGGCGGATATATTTAAATCAAAACGAATTGAGAACCAAATTGAAAATCATTTTGGATCGGGAGTTTATCAAACTTTACGCAAACAGATTGAGAATATCGGCCTTAATGCACAAAGTCCGCGGCTGGATGATGTGAGCGGATATTTCCAGAAACTGCTGAATAATTGGGTAGGGGCAAAAGTTTCGGTTAATCCGGTCGTTTTTGTCGGACAGCTGACCAGTTTCACCAACTATGCCGAAGGGGTTAATCTGTCGGCATTTATTAAAAACATAGGGTATGCGCTGGCTCATCCGATTGAGGTGAAAGACTTTATGATGAAATATAACGGTGACTTTTTGCAACACCGCTATGAAGCCGGATTTAACGAGGCAATGAGCCGCTTTATTGAAGGTGCAAAAGAAACGAACGGTAAAAATTTCGGTCTTAGCGCAAAAGCGAAATTTAACTACTCTAACGCTTTAAGTAGTTTTGTCCGGATCGGTGATTTGGGGGCAATTATTTATGGCGGATACGGACAGTTTAAGACCTTGCTTGACAGTGGCATGAGTGTGGAGGAGGCAAGGAGAAAATTTGAATTTTCGACTTTGCGTTCACAACAAAGCGGAAACGCCGCTTCAATTTCCGATTGGCAACAGCAACGCGGTATTGCCAGGTTATATCTGGCGTTTAAGAATACGTCATTGCAGTATACCCGCAAAATTGCCGATACAGTAATTATGTTGCAAAACGGCGATATAAGCAGAGAGGAAGCGGCAAAGGTTTTGACTAACTATCTGTTGATTCAGCCGGCGTTTTGGGTGATTGCCAAAAATATTGCCAAGTCGCTGCTGGGGCTGGGAGATGATGACGACGAATTTGACGACGGGGTGTTGGAACAATTGCTGGCCAACCCGATTGACGGAGTGCCTTTTGTCAGCGATATGGTGCGATATGCCTATCGGGAAGCTGCCGGAGAAAAGAATTATTCTTTATTTTCAACGCCGCTGTTAGATGATGTGGAAAAAAGTTTTCGCAAGATAGGCAAAAAAGATAAGGATTTTTATGACTTTGCCGATATTGTGACGCCGTTTATTGAGATGTTGACTTCTGCGCCGGCAGGTACGGCCAAAAGGTATATGAAAATATAAAACGAGAAATGGGGTGAATAAAACTATTGATAATTATTAAGTATTATGTGATTATTAGTTATTACTTTTATAAAGAGAGGGAAATATATGTTTGCTTTTCAAGTTTTTTTAGCATTGTTGGCGGCGTTGTTGTGCTATTCTGCCATTGTGGCGGTTGTAAGGTCTGACAAAGTTAAAAAATCAATAAAAAATTATATAGAAGATAATAAAGATAATGTTACTAAAGGAGCAAAAGCCTGTGTTCATTGGATACGAAATTTTATTGTATTGAGCTGTTTTGTGGTATGTTGGGGTATAGGTTTATTTTTTCTAGGGCATTTTACTGAAATTTACGAGTTTTCTCCTCCATTAGCAGGCTTGGTATATGCTTTGTATATATGGCTATTTTTACGTTTCTTTTTTAAGGTAAAAAAAGGATTAAATAGAAAGATAGATACTGTTAATACGATAACATTTTTGTATGAGCTTGTAAAACAAACGGATGATAAGGATTTACATGATAGATTAAAGGCCTTATCTTCTCATCCAGATTGGCAAAATGTTTTGAAAAAAGAGGAAGGTGAATGGCATTTTTATACGAATCCTTATCAAGAACCTTATGATTATGTATTCTTTAATGAACATCATAGTAAAGATGATATTTTGTCGATTTTGCAGTATGCAAAAGATAAAGAAGAAAATAAGGAGCGATAAAATATTTGACAACCTCATATATTTATGTTTATTATTATAAACAAGCGGAAGCTTCAACCCGTGAGAAGGTTGTCACAATAAGCGGAAACGCACCCGACAGATTGCGTTTTTTGTTTTTAATTATTGGGGAAGAGTACGAATATATTGAATAAGTACTGCCTGACTTATTGCAGGTTTCTCAACTTCCCCAACCTGATTTATTTTGAGAAGGAAGCAATAAGATGGAAAAATCAAATAAAGAGTTGGAAGTTGAAAACGAGGCGCTGAAAGGTACCTTGAGTTTTGTGCTGGCCAAATTGAAGGAAATGGTCGAACTGCTGGAGGGCGGTTGCCATGAGTAATATTGTACAGTTTTATGACCATAAGATTGAACTGATCCGGCACAACGGGCAGGATTATATGACACTCTCCCAAATTGGGAGAGCGTTGGAAGTGCGAGAAAATAACGGGTTGTCGAAAATATACAATGCCCACAAGGAAGAGTTTGACGAAGAAATGAGCTGCCTGATCAAGCAGGGGCGGACACGGGTGCGGATATTCAACTGTGAAGGTTCCTGGCTGATCGGGATGTTTGCCCGGACGCCGAAAGCGGCGGCGTTTCGCCGCTGGGTGCTGAAGGTGCTGAAAACCGCGTCCGACGGTCCGGCGGCGCCGGTGTTGCCGACGGCGGATGCAGAGCTGAAGGACTGGTGCGCGAATGTGCTGGCGCTCTCGATTGAAAACCGGGTGAAAAAAGCAGTGGAAGCAGAGAGAGCGCGAATCCTTGAGCAGATCAAAGCGATTGCCGGATAATTATTGTTTGCAACTCAAAAGGGCTGTGTTTGTAAAAATGCAGCCCTTTGTTGTTGACTAAGAGTATTATTTATGCAAAGATACAATCGAAAGGTTGTGTCATGCGAAAGCTGTCAATTCTTATTTGTATTTTTCTTTGCGGGGCGGCGCTGGCGGCAAGCCGGCAGCCGAACAAGAGCGTTGAGGTGTATTTTTCGCCTTCGTCCGCCTGTGAGGAAAACATTGTTAAGATGATCAACGGCAGCCGGCAGGAAATTGACGTTGCGGTCTATTCGCTGAACAATACGGATATTGTGGAAGCATTGAAAGAGGCCGACCGCCGCGGAGTGAAAGTGCGGATCCTGACCGATCGTTTGCAGGCGGCCGGCAGAAGTTCCAAGGTGCGGGACCTTTACCGGGCCGGCGTCAATATCCGGGTGCACTCGAAACATAAGATAGAGCATAACAAATTTGCGGTGTTTGACGGAGAAACGGCAGTGACGGGAAGTTATAACTGGACAGAGCCGGCCACCAGCAAAAACAGTGAGAACTGTATTTTTTTCCATGACGGGGCGGCGGTGGCAGCATTTTCCGAACGTTTTGTCTGGCTGTGGTCGGTAAACACAAAAGAAAAGTCCGACCGCTGGTTTGCGAAAAAAGAAGCGTTGGCGAAAGCCGATTGACAGCCGTTGGGGCTTGAGGTATGAAGAAAAAGTCCGGTGCTGGAACACCGGACTTAATTCTAAACCTAGAAAGGGGGAGAACCGGTAACGGTTCTCCTTTTTTATAACCGGCCGTCCGTTGCGGACGGCTTTTTTTATGGAGTGAGATATGACTTTATTTTCGGATGTGAGCAAAGTCAATTATGTGGCGGATGGGACGGCGACGGAATTTCCGGTGCCGTTCAAGTTTTTTAAGAACAAAGACGGGACCGCGCAGATAAAGGTTTATTCGGGTACCGGCGACGAGTTGAAAGTTCTGGAAGAAGGCAGCGACTACACGGTTGAGGGCAACGGCGAGGAAATTACCGGCAAGGTCGTGTTTGCGGCGCCGCCGGCGGAGAACGTGAAGCTTGCCGTTTTGCGCAACAAGCCGTTTTTGCAGGAAGCGGACTATATCAACGGCCAGTTGTTTGACATGGAGCAGCTGGAGGATTCTTTTGACGGTGTGTACATGAATTTGCAGGAGCTTCAGGAACAGCTCTCCAGAGCGCTTCTGGTTGATCCGGTTTCCGGCGATGATCCGCAAAACATTGTGGAAACGGTGCTCATGTATAAGAATGCGGCGCAGGCGGCGGCAAACGAAGCGGTAGCCGCAGCAGAACAGGCAAAGGCGCTGGTTGAACGAGCCGAAGCGGTGGTCGAGGCGTTGGGTACGCTGGCGGACGAAATTAACGGGGAGGTGATCTGATGGGAACGGTGGTTGAAAAAATCCGCTATATTGCCGGAACGAAAAGCGCTATCCGGTCGGCAATCTTAAAGAAAGGGGTTGAAGTCGGAGACGAGGTGACTTTTCGGGCGTATGCGGAAAAGATTGCGGAGATTGAAGGCGGGCAAAGTGCTGCCGCGTACGTTTTTGAGAACAGCACACAAGACGGAGAGTTTCCTCTGAATGCGCTGACGTCTGACAAGGTGCAGACGTATCAAGATGACGAAAGTCTTAAAACCTGGCTGG
>ERZ773224.1153-NODE-1153-length-33963-cov-4.838534_pt1 | contig 33963 bp, 33 predicted proteins | sample MGYA00580526_ERZ773224 | MGnify/ENA primary metagenome ERZ773224 (study PRJEB29015, sample SAMEA2737743) | human gut metagenome | biome: human gut; feature: human-associated habitat; material: faeces | place: China | collected 2012 ... | reverse complement strand
CTTATATTTTCAGCAGTGAGAAAAAACTCAGTCTTTGATGAACCGGCCTTGCTGATGACACCGTTATTATTAATGACCTGCCTTAGAATATCAGATACATAAAACAGACACCGGGAGATCCTGACATCGTTTATGATATCCGAGTCGGAAACACAAGCACCATCAATAGGATTGATGCCATTTGCCATCTTATCAACGTATACCTTTGCCTGCTGCATTTTTTCAAATTCTGTCATTAGCTCTTCCTCCTTCGAAACCATTAAGCCACAAATTGACCGGTTAAAAATTTAGCATTTTACCATTTTCGTCATTATGTTTTATCTCAAATATCAACAGCTTTCGGCATAATAATCTCATGATCTAAGGTACAAGAAAAGGGCTGACATAGGCAGCCCTTTTTGTTGTTCATGCTATTTTTCTCGGCAATATCGGTATACCGGCTGGCTGAATTCCTTTTCAAGAACGTTGGATGATCCTTTTAAAGCCGACCGAAACGCCATACTTATCTTAGCAAACGTAATCGGTGTTGCCTAAATACTTACTTTCTGCACCTAAGCCAACCGCTGCGCGCCGGGTATTCACTTTACCGTTATTCGGATGTCACCGATATCGGTATCGATCTCACATCTGCCGCCGGTCACTGTTTTCGGGACGTCGATTCTGCCGGTATCGCTGTTGGCGATAAACACCTTATCCGAAAGCAGGCTACCCGTGACATCACCTGTATCGGTCTTTACATATATTTCCGCAGCATCGCAGTCATTAAATTTTAAGTTACCGGTGCTTTTTTTGACCGAAAAATTTTCCGAGGCTATCACCTTATTCAAAACAATGTTTCCGGTGCTGCCTTTTGAAATCACGCTTTTGCATGAAACGCCGGTCAGATCTGCCTTGCCGGTTGTTACGTCCACGGTAACGCTGCCGCCGCAGATCATCCCGGAAATCGTCACAGTGCCTGTTGTGGTGGAAATGTCAAGCAAACCGGCAGACTCGCCCTCTGCACGGATATTTCCTGTGCTGGTCTTAAATTTTACAGCTCCCACAACCGATGCCCCGAAATATATGTTACCGGTGCTGAGGGCAATGTCGGCACTTTCAAATGTAAGCCCTTTGGGCACATCGACCCTTCCGGTGCTGCCGCTTACAAGTAATGAGTTGTATTCCGCTTGCGGAAGATATACCGTTATCTTTGGCGAGCCGAAGTAGAATCCTATGTAGTCATAAAATGATCTTGTGTCATTCACCTTAACAGTAAGCATATTTCCGAGAACCGCAACCGAATGTTTTGCGTATTCTTCCTCGTAACATTCCACTCTGCATTTCCCGTCGTCAGATAACGCAAGCACGACATCCGCAGTATTTGTATCTATGGATATTCCGCCGAACGCCTCCCCTACCTCATATGTGTTTGTTTCGTATTTAACTGTTGAAAGCTTTTTAAAATCCCACCCGATCGTCAACATAACTACCGCAAAAAACGATGCATCCGGCAAGTACTAAAGCGCCTGCTATAATAAGCCAAGTTTTAGTTGTCTTTTTCATTGTGCTCTCTCCCCTCCGATAAAGCCGTATTGTAAACTTAAATGAAAGCTGAGAACCTCTCATCCCTTTTGGTATAATGGTTTCACCACAAAACACATCTACTCCCAAAAGAAAGGAAAGGTTCTCTGATGAAATCATATCACATTAGGTGCCCGAAATGCAACAACAATCATTCATTTTATCGTTACGGCAAAGATTCAGATGGTTACCAAAAGTATCTCTGCCGAAACTGCCATCATCAATTTGCACCCGAACGACCGAGGTCGGAGGGGGCAAATTGTCGGCGGAAACATCCGCCTTGCCCCGTGTGCGGAAAGGCTTCCTTTCTGCATCACGATTATGAGCATTACTCAAACTACCGCTGTGCCGACAAAAAGTGTAACCATTCCTTTTTTGTATGGAAGTCCGCTGCCGTTACCGCTCCGTCTATGTCCTCGCTTTTCGGCAAGCACAATTTCAAGCGTATGCGTTATACCGTTCAAATTATTATCACGGCTTTGTCAATGTTTTATCTCGGCAAGAATTCTTTTCGGAATATCAGTCTCATTCTTAAAACTGCCTTTAATATCAAGGTTTCTCATACCACTGTCAGCAATTGGTGCGTTAAATTTGCCCCTTTGTTTGACGATATGCGTATTCAGCTTGTTTCCTTATTGGACCTTAATTCCGATGAATGGCACGCCGATGAAACGGTAGTTAAAATAGCAGGTGTAAAGCATTATATTTGGTTTATCATAGACAGTGAAACAAGATTTGTTATCGGGTTTCACCTGTCCCCGCACCGTGATTCTCCTCAGGCTGTTTCTCTGTTCAGCGAAGCCGTTAAGCTTGGCAAACCGTCAGCGATTGTTTCAGACCGTTATTCAGCCTACAAGGTTCCGCTTAAGTCCATTTTGACGGTGCTAAGCACATTCGCGTTCAAAGCTTTAAAGACGACATTTCAAACAATTTAATCGAATGCTTTAACAAGCAATTCAAGGCTTGGTACAAAACCAAACAGGGCTTTTCCTCTTTTGAAAGTGCCAATAACTTGGTTTCCTTGTTCGTCTTTTTCTTCAACTTTGTTCGCCCTCATTCTGCTTTAAACGGTCTTACCCCGGCTCAGGTCGCCGGTTTAAATTTGTCAAAACAAAGAAAACGGGAGTTTTTGCTCGTTGCGTGAAGCTTTTCTATGATTTCGTGAGCTATCTTTTCATTTTAACTTTACAGTGCCACATAACTCTTTATTATCGTTTGTTTTTAAACCCAATAACAAATCATAGGCTTATAAAATTTATCTGATAATTTATGATAACATATTTTAAAAGCGTTTTCAATTATCAACAAATTTCTAATTTTTATTATAAATTTTCGTTTTCCCCCTTGACAAAATGCAAAACCTGAGGAATACTATAATTAGACGTTCTATTTATGAAGGAGTAACGAAATAAAGATCTGCGGTCCGAAAGGGCGCTGTAACTTCATCCGCGGCTCCGATCATGGTCGTTATATGAATTTGCAGACGCTGTCCGTTCGGATATGCGTCTTTTTGTTTCTCGGAGAACCGATTGACCTGTAAAATCGGTGAAACAAAACGTCGTATGCAGAATTACAGACCAGATAACAGGAGGAAATTATGGAAATCGGCACTGCCGAAAGGCTTACCGCTGCCGCTTCCTATGATCTGCTCAGGCGATTGACCGAAAAAGGGGTTATATCAAAAGAAAGGTTCGCAAAGCTCTGTTCATTGCTTAGACAATACAATCAGGGTACAATGCTTCCCATAGTGGAAAATTTGTCCGATTATATTGTCTCGTTGTTTGAAATACGCCGGTATTCCTGCATTCCTCGACTTCATAAGCGAAAAAATTTTCTTGCTATGGGTCAAAGATTTTGTAAGAAAACGACGCTGTTTAGCGGCGCGGCGCCCGACCGAGCAATACTGTTGTATTGTGAGCGGAGGGCAACAATGCCGGTAACGGCGCCGTTCCTTCAAAAAAGTATTGTACCCTGATTGTATTGTCTGACGACTGTCAAGTATGCGTTTCAGCCCGAACGCATAATGGCTCTTTTTTGGAATTTGAGATAAAATCTTCTCAAACCAAAGAAAGAGAGCAATAAAATGAGTGCAGAAGAACGAACCGTAAGAGTTATTAAAGCAGATAAATCTTCCGAAAACAGCACGCTGCGTGTTGCGGCATACTGCCGGGTCAGCACAAGCGAAGAAGACCAGTTGAATTCCTTTATCACCCAAATGCACTATTATCACGATTTTATCAGCCAATCGGATAATATGGTTTTGGTAGATATTTACGCAGACGAAGGAATTACCGGCACTTCTGTTGAAAAGCGGAATGAATTTAAAAGAATGTTAAACGATTGCCGTCTCGGAAAAATCGACCGCATTTATGTTAAAAGCGTATCGCGCTTTGCGAGAAACGCCTTAGAGTGTATTGAGAGTATACGTCTTTTAAGAGAATACGGCGTATCGGTATTTTTTGAAAACGACCGTATAGACACCTTAACTCTTAATTCCGAGCTTATTCTGTATGTTAAAAGTGCCTTTGCACAGTCCGAAGCATTGGCGACTTCAAAACGTGTTTCAACTGCAAACAGAATGAGGCTTGAAATAGGAGAATACAGCATATGCAGCGCGCCCTACGGGTTCAGAGCCAAAAATAACGAGTTATTTACAGTCCCCGAAGAAGCGGCGATCGTGCGTGAGGTTTACGGTATGTACCTGTCCGGTATGGGCTTTTTAAAAATAGCCCAAGCTCTAAACCGTAAATACGGCATCGAAAAGCGTTTTTGGAAAGCAAACAGCATACCGTATATTCTTTCAAACGAAAAGTATGCAGGTGACGCACTTTTTCAAAAACGCTTTACACCGCCCGTTTTGCCGCTTATGAAGAGAAAGAATAAAGGTGAACTGCCGAAGTACTATGTTCAGAACACCCACGAAGCCATAATAGACAAAGAAACCTTTAACCTTGTGCAGGAAAAGCTGAAAGAAAATACCGAAAGAAACGCAAAATACAAAAGTCGAAATAACACATTTGCCGGAAAGCTGCATTGCGCTTACTGCAACCGTTCGTTTAAAATAAAATATATAAACGGCGAAAGCTATTATGCCTGCTCTAAAAACAAAGTGTCCGAAGAAAAATGTCTTTCACATTCCATGTCCGAGGAAGTGATTGGCAGAACCTTTATACGCTTTTACAACAAGCTGCGCCAAAATGAGAACGTTCTGCTTAAAGACATTGCCGCAAAGCTTACCGAAGCGAGAAGAATAATAACCTGCTCCGATTCGTTAATATCCGAAATAGACAAGGAAATATCCGTTTTGTCCGAAAAACTGAATTTATATATTTCCCTGCAAAAAGAAAGCTGTATGGACGCCGTGACCTTTTCGGAGCAATGCTCAAAGCTTGAAAGCTCGCTCTTAAGGCTTAAATCCCGCCGCAAAAAGATTCTTGCGGAAGACGGTGACGAAAAGTGTATAGACGAATTGCGAAGACTTATACGCTTTCTTGAAGCCGAACCGAAAGCAATAATAGTTTTCAGCCGTTCGCTGTTTGATGAGTTAATAGACAAAGCGTATTTTGAGGATGAGTATGTAACCTTTTATCTCAAATGCGGTTTAGCCTTTAAGGAGCGGATAGCATGGAACTGAGAATGATTTTATTCGGTTACGAAAAAAGAAGATTTAAGCCTTTTGTAAATCAGGCGGAAGCGAAAACGGTTAAAAGAATATTCAATGAATACCTGTCCGGCAAAAGTCTGTCGGCAATCGCTGACGGTTTGACAAAAGAACAGGTCGTATATTTTAAAGATAAAACCGTATGGACGAAAAACGCCGTAAAAAGAATACTTGAAAACCCGCATTATGCAGGCGACAGCGAATATCCCGCAATCATATCCGCCGAAGCTTTTGAAAAAGCCCGGGATATTCGTATAAAAAAGCACGGCGGAACGCGTGAAAAGGACAATGATATAATACGCTATTTTAAGTATCATACCGTTTGCGCCGCCTGCGGGGACAGAATAACCCGCATAAGAAACTACGGCAAGGAAACAAAATGGATATGCCAGAACAAGTGCAAAATACTCGAGCACACCGATGATAATTATATCTTTTCAAACGCTTTAAGGCTTGTAAATAAGGCTATACTCAATCCGGATATAATCGCAGCCGAGCATACCGGGAAAACATATATTCCGAGCCCCGATACCGAGCGTTCGGAAAGACTTTTTAGCGCGCTTTTATTACGCGACGGTTTACAATTTGACGAAGCAAAGAAAGCTGTTTTCAATTTAGTTGCCGAAAGATATAATTGCTGCGTAACAGATAACGGCGGAGCGCTGACCGACGCTTTAAAAGAATACCTTGCCGCACTTGAGCCTATGACCGGAATAGATACAGATATTTTAAAAACGGTAATATCTCGGTTTCTTATAGATGAAAACGGTATCTTTTACGCCGAATTTGTAAACGGGACGGTATTAAGCAACGAAAGCGAGGAGAACTGCAATGCAAACGGCAACAGTTGAACGCAGAAAGATTGTAACCAAAATACCCGCCGACCCTGCCAAGGCCGCACGGTTTGACCCGAACAGACCTCTCAGAGTAGCCGCATATTGCAGGGTATCCACCGACCTTGACGATCAGTTAAACAGCTATGAAACTCAAAAGGCATACTATACAGAATATATACGGAAAAATCCCAAATGGCGCTTTGCGGGAATTTATGCCGACGAGGGTATAAGCGGAACTCAGGTAAAAAAGCGCGAAAGCTTTCTGCGCATGATAAGCGACTGTGAAAACGGTAAGATAGATCTTATACTTATAAAATCCGTATCAAGATATGCGAGAAACATTGTTGACTGCATTTCATATATCCGCATTTTAAAGTCGCTCGGTATAGCGATATATTTTGAGGAGCAGAACATTAACACCCTTACAGAGGACAGCGAAACATATATAGGCATATACGGAGTATTGGCGCAGGCAGAAAGCGAGAACATAAGCGCAAACATAAAGTGGGGTATCCGCAAGCGGATGGAAAGCGGCAGCTACAACTGCAATTTCAATTTACTCGGCTACCGCAGAGATAAGCTTACAAAGGAAATAGTTATTATTCCGGAAGAGGCAAATGCGGTAAAGAAAATATATTCGCTTTACATACAAGGAAATACTCTTGAGCAAATAAAGGAGTATCCTGAAAGCAGGCAAATTAAAACCTCGCGCGGAAAATATGAATGGTCGAAAGCCGGAATAAAGGCTATTCTTACAAATGAAAAATATGTCGGGGATATACTGTACCAAAAGTCCTTTCACCCAAATCTTATAAGCAAGAAAGTAATACGAAACTGCGGCGAAATGGACCGCTATATGGTATCCAACAATCACCCCGCAATAATCGACCGTGAAACTGCCTGGCTTGCCAAAAAGGAAATGTCCAAAAGAAGCTCAAAGAGACGTTCTTCTGAAAACTGTATAACCGAGCTTGGAAAATACAGCGGCAAATACGCATTGAGCGAGCTTTTATTCTGCGGAGTATGCGGCAGCCCGTTCAGACGGAAAACATGGACAAGAAACGGCGTTAAAAAGATATACTGGCGCTGTCTTTATCATATGGAAAAAGGCAACGACGCCTGCCCGCAGTCAAAAGGAATTGAAGAACACATATTACACGCGGCAATATGCCGCGGGCTTACAAAAAGCATTCCGAGCGAAAATGACGTGCGAAACACGGTTAAAACGCTGCTTGCCTATTCCCTGTCGGACAATCGGCTGCTGCTTGAATACCGGTCGCTTGAAAATATGATAAACGAGCTTAAAGCCAAGGCGGAAACCGCCGAAAAGATATGCCTTGCAACCGGCGGGAATAAGGACCTTTATATTGAGGAAATAAAGAAGTGCTATGCCTCGATTGCCGATGTGAGAAACCAAATGACCGAGCTCAAAGCACAAATTGACAAAAGCCCGGAATACAAAACCGAGCTTGAAAAAATCAATGCCTGTATTTCCGATGAAGAAATAGGTTTTACGGAATATAACGATGAAATTATACGGTATTTGGTGAGCAGTATCACGGTTACAGAGGATATGAAAATAATAATAACCCTAAAAGGCGGCGTGAAAATCACTGAGCCTATTTATGCTTAAAAGGCATAAATACTTTCTAAAAATGCTTGCAAAAACTGCCCTTTTGCGCTATAATAATTACAGTGATAAGAAAAGGGTAATTATCTGCGTTTTAAAAGGAATTTTAGATGTTTACTTTTCTGTAAAATCGGCACATTCAAAGCAAATCCGAATTTACCCGTGTTTTTTAACGGTGCTTTCGGGTTTGTTTATTTTTTATTATTTTTCAATGTTTAGCATAAATAGCTGTAAGGTATAAAGCTGTATGCTGTGATAAAAAAACAATATCCGTATCGTCGTTTGTTTGATACGGATATTGTTTTATCTGTGCAGCATTGTATTATATGACAATTACGAATCCACTCCTTTACATTTAAAAGTGATTTTTACAATCTGCATTTTCATTTTTCCGTCGCCTACCTTTGCAAGAAAACGGAAAAATCCGCTTACAGAAGGGTCGCGCAGGTCATTGTAGCCGAGCATATAGCCGCGGCTTGTAACCGTAAGATCATTTCCCCATACGGATAATTCCTCTTTTGCGTCTGAAACAGCAAAATATGCGCCTACATCTTTGATTTTTGCACCCTTTAACCATGTTTTTGCAATCATTTTTACCGCCGTTCGGTTTGCCGCGTCAAAGACCAGCACTCCGCCAGGGAAGGCTTCTGACATTGCCTGCACCAACGCTTTTACCTGCTCTTTAAGGAAGTAATAGAACACACCCGAAGCAAAAAACACTGCGCCGTTTGACACGTCGATTTTACGAAACCAAGCCGTGTCGTTAAGGTTGCAGGCAATATTCTCTTCACGCTCTCCAGCAGGCAGCAGCTGATTGCGAACAGCGATTACATCGGGAAAATCCAAATTATAAAGCTTACAGTTTCCGTTATCGCAGGCTCTGCCCGTATTGTCAAGCCCGCAGCCGAGATTGACAACTGCCGCCCCTGGGTGCGTTTTCAGATAATCCCGCACCTCCCACGCAAGGTCATTCTGCCGCATGGCAACTTCAAGTGAACCAAAGCGCTGCATAATTCTCTCCTCTCGCGCGATGTAAAATTTAAAAACTACGTATAATAATTATAGCATAAGGAGCCTTTTAATTGCAGTATGCTTTCCGAAATGTCAATTGCCATTTCGGAAAATACATTTAAGAACATATAATAATATGTCAGGCTGAAAAATCAGCCTGACATACTGCTTTTATTATACCTATTCGGAAATAATCCTTTTCCTCTTTACAAATACCGCCGCGCCGCTTATACCGCCGCCGATAAAGAGCAATGCAATCCACAATACTGTATTGTTCCCGTTCCCTGTCTTCGGGGATTTCGGTTCTTCCGGCAGCTTAGCCGTAACGGTTTCCGCCTTGGCAATTTCCTTTGTTCCCTCGGCATCGCCGTAACACTTACCGCAGCCATCGCAGTACCAATATTCTATATTGCCATCGGCATCTTTAGTAGCTGCCTTTGCGGTTATATGCTTAATGTCGGGGTGAACATTCTTATTTATTTCACCATAGGGCTTTTTGCATATTTCGCATACTGCCCTTTGAGTACAGGTTGCCTTTCCGCCAGAACATTTTTCGGTATCGGTGTGTTTACAGCCGTCGTTTGTGCAGCTGCGGGTATGTGTGTTGCTGCCATCCCTGTTCTGCACAAATTCGCCGCAGCTGTGTTCCTTTTCGCCCGCTTTGATCTCGGTGCTACAAATTTTGCAGTTGATTGCGGTGGTGCAATTCCCGTCGTCGTTACCGCTGTGGGCGCCCTCGTCAAACACGACGCCGCAGGAGCACACCTTAAAGTGCTTTGTGTTGTTCATCTGCCACTCGCCGCTGTGGGTATGGGCGTCGCCCTGACCCTTAAATACCGGCAATGTCATCCCGGCAGCGGAAATATATTGGCATTTTTCCGCCCAGGGGTGTTCGTCGGCCGCTCTGCCGTTTATCAGCTTTTCAAGCACCTGTCCGTTTGCAAATTCCTGTGCGATTTTTTCCTCCGCCTCGATTCTATGGTTGCCATCGTCTTCTCCCACACCTTTATCGGCTGTTCCGCCGATATAAAAGCAGTTTACAATGTCGGTGTCGATCTCAGCGGCTATACTTCCCTTTATGACCTTTTCTTTTGCGGAAATCTTACCGATATTATAGCAATTTTCAATCCGCCCCGATCTGTTTTTCATACCGACAATACCGCCCAAATTAACATTGGAATCATCTGTGGTGCTTGTGAGCTCACCGAGGTTGTAGCAATCGGTAATTTTAACGCTCGAAGCGCATCCCGCAATACCGCCGGCAAGACCGTAGCCGGATTCACCGACAAGTCCGCTTTCTATGGTGCCGAGGTTGTAGCAGCCGTTAATATCCGATAACCAGACACCTCCCGCTATTCCTCCGGCGTAGGCAAATGAGTAACCGGAATAGGCCGATATTTTTCCTTTGTTTACACAGTTTGTGATGGTGCAGTTTTCTTGCGCATAACCGATAATACCGCCCGAATAGACATCGCAAAGATACCAGTCCGACTGGGTTATGGTAACAGAGCTTTGGCAATCACTGACGGTGCTGTTTTTGGCACATCCTACGATACCGCCCTGATACCATACGACGCTAATATATCCCGTTACCGACAGATTTTTTATGGTTGCACCGTTTGCATATCCAAACAGTCCAACGCCCTCTCTAACCTTAATATCTTTGTCGATATACACGCCGTAAATCGTGTGTCCCGCGCCGTCGAATGTGCCGCTGTAAGCATTCTGCTTTTCGTTAAATCCGATGGGCTTCCATCTTTCAACCGAATCAGTGCCGTTTTGATTTGTAATCAAAATATTTGGATTAGCCATCTTATGCAAAGGAATATATAATCCTGACATTTACTAAAAAGCCTTGTGTTTCAATGACTTTTTGAAAAGATGTCAGGATTATTATTTACCTAAGGCCGCAGAGTTTCGCCATCATTGCATCTGCGTCAGCATCCATATTGGATCCTCATCAAGAGCTGCCATTGGCATTTTTGCAATGGCTCTGCGCATCATTTCAACAGAAGGCGTAGCATAGATCCGCGTTGTTTCCAACTGCGCGTGTCCCAGAAATCGAGAAATAATAGATAAATCCACACCATCACGATATAGGCCAGTTGCACGGGTTCTGCGAAGCATATGAGGATGTACACGTTCCGGTATATCGGGATAGGTTTCACGTACCTGCGCCGCATACTTTTTGAGAAGGCGTTCAACATTTGCTTCAGACATCTTTCCTGTTTCTCCTCTAATAGTAGTATAAAACAAAAGGTCTGTTGCCTCTGTGTCCTTCGTATGAAACACAGACAAGTACTGCTTCAAATGTGTGCTGGTACGTTCTGTCAAGCCAATTACTCGCTCTTTTTGCCCCTTGCCGACCACACGAATACATGGAGACCCGGTTGAAAGGAACAGGTCTGCTTTGCGGAGGCTTAGTATCTCGTCTAATCTAGCCGCACTGTCATATAAAAGAATCAATATTGTTCTATCTCGCATCCCTATTCTTGTATTGGGTGGTGCATCTAAGAGAAGCGTTATGGCCTGCTCATCAAGAATGGGCTTTTCCTTTTTGGGATTCCGGCAGGACTTCACACGCCCGACAGAGATTGCAACTGACTGCAAGGCCATATCCTTTTCTGCAGCAAACCACAGATAGCTTTTAATTGCCGCAAGCCTTTGGTTGCGAGTGCCAGGCTTGTTGCCAACTGCAGATAAATGTTCCATAAATCCCATGACTAAATCTCTGGTGCAATCAGCAAAGCCAAATGAATCCACTCGCATATGGAGTTCGTCTCTCAAATAACGCCGAAAGACTGTGAGTGCGTCTCTATACGATTCAATGGTTGCCGGGCTGCGCAACATTTGAATGCGCATGTACGCTTCGAGAAATTCGTATGTCAGCGAAAAGAATAGCTTTTTCTCAGATTTCTTCATAATCTGTTACCTCCGGAATTACCTTGTTAGACAGCACATCCTGGTTTCGGATAATATCCGTAGCAGCGGCCGCCAAATGATAATAGTAATGTGTTTCGTCTATTGTTTTGTGTCCTAGATATCTGCTTAGATACGGCATCATATTTTCCATATCATAGCCTTCCTGAATCCAACTGTTTATCCGGTTTACAACAAAGGTGTGCCGCAGGGAATGGATAGACGGTGTGTGCTCTGGATTGTCGCTATACGGGGTTTGAGCCCAAAAGAATTGAAACCTTCGACACATATTGGTTTTTCCAATGGGCTTCTCAATATCTCTTGCAGGAAAGAACCATTGTCGCTGTGGAAGGCCTTGTTTAACAAACGAATTATAATTCCTGCACATTTTCAGTAGATCTGAATGCATCATAATCACTCGGTCCTTATGTCCTTTTGCATTGCGGACGAAAATCTTACCGCTATCCAGATCAACATCCTCCGTTTTCAACCGGCATACTTCCTGTAGACGCATTCCGCAGCAATAATAAAGCCGAAACATAATGCTATATCCAGCTGCCATTCTTTCGTAGGAACGATAGTCTGGGCAAAAACTATCTACCTGCGTAAAAAATGCAGATAATTCTGCCTCTGACAAAATATAAGGCTGTTGCTGAAAATGGGATGGATGACGCTGTGGGGTATAAGCTTCAATGCCTATTGAGCGCATATATTTTGCAAATTGGCCAAAGCAGTACAGGCATCTGCTACTTGTTGTTGCTACCCAATCGTATACTAATTCGCAGGTTAATTTCGGTTCCTGAATTCCTATTTCCGTACAGTAACGGTCAAATCGGTACAGTATCCTTTCCCCATGCTTGTAATCATATCCATCTGCACGCTTTTGGGTAATGAATGCGTCAATGAAAGGCGCAAATACACTGGATAACACTATTGGATCTGACGTTCCAGATCTGTGCTCCATAGGCGGAACATAGGTATCCTTTCCTTGCGTAGCCAAGAACTGCCCCAAATGTCGCACATAGGTTAGCATTTGGCTCTTTTGTCTGTGTTTCCGGTACTCGTTGTGCTGTTTCCAACGCATTACCAAATCTTCCGTCAGCACTGTGCCTTCATACTCTGTATTGCGGCAAAACTGGTCAAACTGGCCAAGCAAGACTTCGCCATGCTTATATACTGCTCCACACTCTCTTTTAAACAGAATGAGGTCCCGTATAGCTGGTGCAAGGGCGCTGCTGAATTGTTCCATACTCATAACCCATACCTCCCGGAATATTCAATGTGTTCACAGCCTATGGCGCATTTTGACAGATTCTCATCGTCTGTGGACAAATAGGAGCCTATATTTTCTATTCCTGCATGCCCAAGTGTTGAAGCGATAATTGGGAGAGTATTCCCTGAGCGCAGCATATGTGAAGCAAATGTTCTGCGCGTAATATGAAATCCTATTTCCTTTTCGTTTCTTGAGCGACGGAAAATGTGGTTCATGGCATTTCTGGCAGATCCGCTAGACTTTAATGGTCTATATGGTTCCTTGTTGCTGATAAAAACAGTATCATCTTGGACTATTGGTCGCCCTTCCGTAATATAGCGATAAAGACTGTTGCCAACATCCACAGGCAAAGGTAACTCGATATATACGCCGGTCTTTTGCTGTGTAAAGGATATTGTTTGCTTACGCCAGGAAATATCTGTCAGTTTTAGCTTGCGGATATCGACGCTGCGCATACCCATTTTGAGGCCAAGCATAATCATCGCTGTATCCCGTAGCTGGATGGGCGACGAGGCATTACTTCGATATGCATCAATTGCAGAAAGTTGTTCTTCCGTTAGAATTTTCACAACAGTAGTACAGGGAGCATGTCGGCAGGATAGCGCTAGCGGAAGATCTATTGGTACCATGTTGTGGTCCGCAAGATATTCGAAAAGGATTCTGAGTTGTGAAGTGTATAAATTACGCGCTCTAGCTGTTGAATGCTCCGATGTGACATGCCAGTCTTTGAGAGTTGTTGCTGTTACAGCATCCAAGCTTTGAATGTTATGGCTGTTCATATAGGTAAAGAAGCTGAAAATTGCCGAGTGTATTGTCCTTTCGGTTGTCGGCGCACAGCTGGCGCTCCTTTTCCTGAAGACCATATATTCGTCATACAAGACTTCCTGCCAGTCTAAGACAATGTATTTGTTGGCCATAAACACCACCCCCAGACCACAAAAATACGCCGCAATATGAAAATTAGGCGCAAAAACAATGAAATCATCATAAAACCTCCTTTGGTATTGATGACTCCATTATAGTTCACTGTGGTTGTTGCGAAAATATAATCCTTACAATTGTGCCTGGGAAGCGCTACTGTGCTGTTCCTTTTAGAAATCCTCAGGATTAAATATTCCTTTGCATAAGATCTGTAATCAAAATATTTGGATTAGCCATCAAAACACCGCACCATTCCTTTGTTTCCGGTCTGTCCGAGCACACCGTCAAGCCGCCTATGTCGGATGAAATCCTGGAATACGACGGACGGTACTGGACAACCAGCGGAAAGCGTCTGAGTTACATGCGGGATAAAACGCAGGACGACCGTTATTTTGTTCTGACACTGTTCGCCATTGCAAAAGAGCTTGAGGATACCGGTCGGTACAGCCCCGTTGAACAGATTCAACTGGCAGTGGGCTTGCCGCCGGAGCATTACGGTGTACTCAAGGACAAATTCACCCGGTATTTCAAACGGGACGGCATTATCAAATTTGTTTATAAGGATAAGCCGTACAGCATTATGATCGATAAGGTCATGGTGTTCCCGCAGGCATATGCGGCCGTTGTTCCGAAAAGCAGCATGGTAGTCAATATGCTTCGGGTGTTCGTTGTCGACATCGGCGGCTACACGACGGATGTGTTGCTCCTGAAAAACGGCAAGCCTGATCTGCAGTTCTGCCGTTCGCTTGAAACCGGTATTATCACCATGAACAACGAGATCATCCGAAAAGTCGGTACGCTTCACGATATGCGCATCGAGGACGAGCATATCAGCGCAGTCCTTTCCGGACACGATACGATTTTGCCGGACGATGTTAAGCAAACGATCTGCGGCGCAACCAAGCTTCATGCCCAGGACATTCTCAATCAGCTGCGCGAGCTGCAAGTCGATCTGCGTTCCAATCCGGCGGTTTTCATCGGCGGCGGAAGTCTGCTTCTCCGGCCGTTTCTGGAGGCTTCTCCGCTGGTCGCAAAGGCGGATTTCGTGGAGTCTCCCAATGCCAATGCGCTTGGATACGAAATGCTCGGCAGAGTGCAGCTGTCCCATCGTCCTGCATAAAGGACGGTGTGATAGGCGGTGAGAAAAGACGGAAAATATAGATTTACGCTGCAGTTCGGCGCCGACAGCGAAGATCAGATTCGCGTCGGTGAGCTGCTGGAAAAACTGGGCAACAGAAAAAGCATGATCATTGTTTCGGCATTGAGTGATTATATCAATGCTCATCCGGAGCTACAGTCCGGTTATAGTAGAATAGAGGTTAAGGTTGCTCCTGCCTTCGACCGCAATCAAATGGAACGGTTGATACGGAGCATCGTTGAGGAGAAGTTATCTGAACTTCATACTATAGCGGATACTTCAATGAGTGGACCTTCCGAGGCTTTGGAAGAAGATATAACCAAAATGTTCGACAATTTGGACATGTTCAATTAAGCGCAAATGAGTCTGCTGGTACTACAGGCAGACTTATTTGCTTTAAGGGTGGGATAAAACAAAGGAAAAATCCGAATATCACACTTATGGTGCGAGTATACAATTTATGCGCTCTTCACTTTCGCCGCGGAGTCCACTAAAATATGTTTAAGGAGATATGTGCAGTGGACTACAAGACTTTAGGACAAAACATTCGGCGGCTCCGTGTTACGCAGGGATTCCGGCAGGAGGATCTTGCTGAAAAGTGCGGATGCTCATCAAGCCACATTGGCCAGATCGAAAACGGTCGGGTAAAGCCGAGCCTTGATATGACAGTTCGTATTGCAAATGCTTTGAATGCGACTACGGATCAGTTATTGGCTCATGAGTTTTCCCACCCTGAAGAAATCTATCTGAAGGAGATTGCCGAACGAATTGAAAAATACCCAGTATCAAAACGGATACTGGCGTGTGAAGGGTTTAACACCTATTTGGATTCACTTGAAAAGTTCAGTAAATCATAGGGATAAGTGAGAGTGCATATGACGAGGAACAGACCCTAACAGAAGGAAGAAGCATAACTGTTTTAATATCAGTATACATATAGCCGAGCCGTTGGCATCGGTTTTATATTCACGCATGAAGCGACTGTATCACACAGAGGTGTGGTACCGGAGAAGGAGCTTATTGATCTGGCACAACGCGAATTATGGCCGAGCAGCACAAGAATGCAGACCCCGTATGATTTTGAAGAGGAACGGCTGACAAAGGCTTTTATGGAGCTGCCATTAAAGCGTCGGCAGGTAATGGAACTGCTGTTTCTGGCAGACCTGAGCGAAACAGAAACAGCCAAAAGGCTCAACTGCTCGTTGCAGTATGTTAGAAATCAAAGGTGCATTGCACTGAAAAAGCTACGCTCCCGTCTGATGGAAGGCGGTGATGATGAATGAACGCATCTGAGTTCAAAAAGGTTCTGCAAGGGGCCGTTTTGGGAAATCATCGGGATTTAGAGTCCATACTGGAATTGTATATGCCGATGATCGAGCATAATTCCTATTTGTATGGCCGCTTGGATGAGGATCTGAAGCAGTACATTCTCATACATATTGCGCTTAACATCTCAAAATTTAAGATTTGAGGCGAATGCCGGTTTCGGGATATCTGAAGCCGGCATTTTTTGAATTTTTTTGTCGGCGAGTGTATGGAACGAAAAAACTGTCCGTATTTACTTGTGTAAGGCACCCCCCCGTGCTTACCTGTACCTTGAAAATTGAACAGCTTATCCTCTACATCCCCGAACCGGGAAGCGGCTATCCGTCTGTGTGGCGAACAGAACCAGGAGCACTGATATACGGGTGGCTCCCGTATACCGCGACGATCCGGCCGGGCACAATGGTACTCCCGTAACTCGCGGCCCGGCCACAATGAAGGCGGGGAGATGAAATTTCTGTGGACCTGTTCGCTGCAGGCGGAGGCAATGAGCATTTTGTTTTTGAATATACCAAGTAAATTATGGCAAAAATACAAGTTGTAAAGACGAACAGATGGAGGTGTAATGATTTATGGAACAGTCTGAAAAGAACTTATCTGAGCTGGTGGATATCAGAGATGTCGTGATAGATAAAAGCCTGCCGCTGGAAGAGCGCGTAAGGTCTTATGTTGAACAGATCAAGGATCCGTATTGCTTTAAGGTCGGAGATGTCGTTGTCCGGGTATCATACGCAGACAAGGACAAATCCCTTACCGACAGCTTTACCTCCATGATTGCTTCAATGTAATGTAAATAATTACCATGCAGAATTTAAGTGTAACAGCTGGATTTTCTCGGTTGTCTGTGCTATAATCAAATACGGACAAAATCAGCGATAACTCCGGCTGTTTATTCGTACTCGAATAATACAGATAGGAGTGGCGCTATGAATAAGATTATAGATCAAACATTCAAGGTTGCCATCTATCTTCGTTTATCGAAGGAGGATGACGACCTTTCGTGCTCTTCGGGAGCCAAAAGCGAAAGCAACAGTATCAGCAATCAGAGAAAGCTGATATATGACTTTATGAAATCGCATCCGGAACTCGACCTGTATGACGAGTACAAGGATGACGGAAAAAGCGGTTCCAACTTTGACCGTGCTGAATTTCAGCGAATGATGAAGGACATTGAGGCGGGAAAGGTCAATTGCGTAGTCGTAAAGGATCAGTCCCGTTTCGGCAGAGATTATATTGATGTGGGAAAATACAAAGAAAAGATTTTCCCCAAACTCGGCGTTCGGTTTATCACCATAAACGAGGGCTATGATTCGCTTTCGGCAACCTCCTCGGATGATCTTGCCTTTACGATCAACAGCTTCGTTTATGATTTTTATATCCGGGATATATCCACCAAGATCCGCACAAACCTTACGGCAAAAAAGCAAAACGGAGAGTATGCCGGAGCATTTGTGGCTTACGGATATGTCAAAGACAGCAACGATAAGAGTAAGCTGGTTGTTGACCCGTTTGCCGCGGATGTTGTAAAAGACATATTCCGGTGGAAAATCGAAGGGCTGAGCCCGCAGAATATTGCAGTGCGGCTGAACGGGCTTGGTATCCCCTCACCTGCAGAATATAAGAAACTGAGCGGAAGCAATTACAAAACAAGCTTTCAGACATCTTCAAAAGCCGTATGGAGCCATGTTTCCGTAAGGCGTATTCTGAAAAATGAAATCTATCTTGGTGTAATGATCCAAGGCAAACGAACTACGCCGAATTATAAGACCAAGACAGTGGTTACAAAAGCTGAAAGTGAGTGGCTTCGCGTGGAAGGTACACATGAGGCTATTATTTCCGTGCGTGATTTTGAGCTTGTTCAGGAGCTGCTGAGGGATGATACCCATTGCCGTGCGGGTGATGTAACAGTACCGGTATATGCCGGCCGCATTTATTGCGGCGACTGCGGCGCTACGGCTGTCAGAAAGACGGTGTCCTACGCAGGTAGGCGTTATGTGTATTATGTCTGCAATGCCAATAAGCACGACAAAACGGTGTGCAGCAGGCATTCCATAAGAGAAGATATTTTGGGTCAGGTAATTTATCAGACGGTCCGGCACCAAATCGACCTGCTGCTGGATGTGGATAAGGCGCTCAGGCAATTTGAAAATCTGTCATGGGAAAAGCACAAACTGAAGCAGCTTGACGCAAGCATCGAAATACAGGAAGAAGTCGTTCGGAAAAACAACACGCTGCGCCTCGGAATTTATGAGGATCTGCGGGCGGGCTTGCTGGACAGGTCCGAATATGAGTCTCTGAAAAAAGAGCTTGCAGAAAGAATCGCCGAAGCAACTGCCGCCATCGAAAAGCTGAACAAAGAGAAACGGGAGATCCTCGACGGCGTTTCAAAGCAGCAGTCCTGGATCGAACAGTTCCGTCAGTATGAAAATGTGACCGAGCTCACGCGGTCAATGGTCATTCATCTGATAGAACGCATCAATATTTTTGAGGACTCCAATATTGAGATCGTGTTCCGCCATCGGAATCAGATCGAGGAAATATTGCGGTTTATTTCAGAGCAAACCACAGACAAAAAAGTGTTGGCTATGCCGATAAGGGAGGTGGGATAGTGGCCAGAGCATCACGGAAAAACGGCGTTTCCGAAGGTCTTCCGAAAGGCCAAAGGCAGGCCGTGTTTCGCACCGCGCTTTATGTCCGTTTGTCTGTTGAAGACAACGGCAAGGCCGATGCGGATTCGATTGAAAACCAGGAACTGCTCCTGAGAAACTATCTTGTCGAGCGGCCATATCTCGAACTGAAAGAGGTATATGCCGATAACGGCTACACGGGTACCGATTTTGAGCGCCCCGCGTTTCATCGAATGATCGAGGATGTGCGGAAAGGACGGATCAATTGCATCCTTGTGAAGGACTTTTCCCGCCTTGGCAGAAACTATGTGGAGACCGGTGAATATCTGGAACGCATCTTTCCTTTCCTCGGCATACGCTTTATTTCCGTCAGCGACGATTATGACAGCATCTCTGCCAATGCCGGTGAAAAGCTCGCCGCCACTCTTAAAAATCTGATCAATGATATGTACGCAAAGGACATATCCAAAAAGATTTGCTCGACAATGAAGAATAAGCGGCTGCGCGGTGATTACATCGGCAATTATGCTCCATACGGCTATCTGAAGGATGAAAATAATCGGAGCCGATTGGTGATCGATCATGAGGTCGCTCCGATCGTAGTCGAGATCTTTGAACTCAGAGCGAAAGGGATCGGATTTGACACTATATGCCGTATTCTCAACGAAAAAGGCTATCCCTCCCCTGGGCGGCTACGCTATGAGCGCGGCATTATAACAAATAATAATAAGAAAGGGAGTGAACTGCCCTGGAATCGCCATGTTCTGAAAGACCTGCTTGTCAATGTGGTCTATATCGGGAATTTGGCGCAAGGACGCAGCTCGCAGTGCCTGTACAAGGGCGAAAAATACCATTGGACAAAAGAGGCGGACTGGGATGTGGTTGAAGGTACACACGAGCCGATTATCAGCATGGAGCTGTGGAATACGGTGCAGGAGATCAACAAAAAGGTCTCAAGCAATGCGACGAAATCCTTCGGACGCTATGCGCATCTGCCCAAGCGTCCCAATCCATACGGTTCGGTTTTGAGGTGTGCCGACTGCGGGCGTGTTATGAAATATGTTCGCAGTTATTCCCGCCCGAAAAAGGACGGCGTGGTCACAGACTACTACAATTATAAATGCCCGACAAACATCGAGCTTGGAGACACGGCATGCTCAAAAAAGAGCATCCGCGCCGATGACCTTGATAAAATCGTGTTGAGCGTTATACGAAAGCAGATGGACCTATTCCTTGACACACAAAAAACGCTGCTCGGCTTGATCGCTTTGGAGAAAGAAAAAGCAAAGCACAGTGTGCCGGCAAATCGTGTCAAAGAATTGCAGGATAAGCTGGACCAAAAGAAAAAGCTGTTTTCCCGGTTGTATATCGACTTCAAGGACGGCATACTGACGCAGCAGGAATATTTGCTTGCCAGAGATGTCTATCAAAAGGAAATCGCCGCATATGAAAGCGAATTGCAGGAGCTTCAGGCAATTAAGACAAAAACCAAGGTGACTGAAACAGGCGCCCGAAAATGGAATCGGCTCATTTCACGCTATTATAAGACGAAAACGGTAACCGAAGAAATGGTCGAGGCAATGGTTGATGAGATCCGAGTGAATACCGACGGCTCTTTGGATATTCGGTTTAAGTACATGCCTGAGTTTGAGGAAATGTTCAAGGAGTGCGAGCGAATCAGAAAGGAGGTTGCCTAAATGCCGAAAAAACAGCTTGCCGTGTATCTCAGGCTATCGCTTGAGGACACCGGCGCGAATGATGAGAGCAATAGTATTACGGCCCAGCGCGGCATCATCGCTCAGTTTATCCAAGGGCAGCCTGAGCTTGCTTCCATGAAGACGGTCGAGTTCGTCGATGACGGATATTCCGGGACGAATTTCGACCGTCCCGGTTTTAAGCGGATGATGGCGATGGTGCGCTCCGGTGATGTTTCCTGCATCGTCGTGAAAGACCTTTCCCGATTTGCGCGAAACTATATTGAAGCCGGCGATTACCTTGAGCACATCTTTCCATATCTCGGCATCCGGTTTATTGCGGTCAATAACCATTACGACAGCGATCAGTTTATCGGGACAACCGGCGGCATTGATGTTGCCTTCCGAAACTTTATGTATGAGATGTACAGCGTTGACATCTCAAAAAAGGTAAAAACATCACAGCACATGCTGATGAGAAGCGGCCGGTATGTCAGCCATTGCCCATATGGATACACAAAGATCAAAGGGCAAAAGCACCATATGGTGCCGGATCCCGAAACTGCACCCACTGTGCGAGATATTTTCCTGTGGGCTATTGAGGGAAAGAAATCCACGGAAATTGCCCGTATCCTTAACGAAAAGCATATTCCGACGCCGATGCAGCACAAAAAGCTCTCACGGCAAGGTATGGACAACGATGCGATGTGGAGTCATCAGGCGGTGATCCGAATCATACGGGATTATAAGTATACCGGAGCTATGGTGTCTTTCAAATGCGGAAATGAAACCATTCGAGCCAAAGTGCAAAAACGGTATGCGCCGGAGGAATATGTGATAAATGAGGGCATGCACGAACCCATCGTAACACACGATGAATACTACGCAGCGAATGATACCCTGCGGAAGGTGAAAAAGTACGATGTTGTCAGAACCGACCGCCGTGACCGTGTTTACTATTGCGGGCACTGCGGCCGCAGACTTCGCAAGACCTTTGGCTTGGACGAATATTACTCCTGCGCTACGCCGTTATATATAAGAGACGCTCCGTGTGCAGGCATTCATTGGAGCCGGACAAATATAGAGGATGTTGTTTTCACCACATACAAACGACAACTGCAAATCGTCAGCGAAGAATATCGAAGGACAGTAAGTGAAAAGCAGCCGGATAAGCTTGTCCCTCTTCGGGCAAAGCAAAAATCCCTCCGCGTTCAGCTCGGAGGGATCGGCGGTAAGGTTGCATCACTGTATGAGCAATTCCGTTCCGATGAAATATCCCGAAATGCTTTTCTCGAAAAGAAAGGCGCTCTTTCAGAGGATAGGGACAGACTCCAGACGGAGTTATCACGAATCGAGGATGAAATTGAAGGCCTGCTGCAAAAGCAGGAAGAAAGCAACACGGCAATGAATGCGATCAAAAATATCGCCGCTGCAGCAGATGAGCCGGACGATAAACTCCGGGAAAGAATGTACGACGATATAGACCGCGTCATTGTTTTTGACAACGAAAATCTGAAAATTGAATGGAAGTTTGATGTTGCCTTTCAACTTTCATGACCATGTAAAAGCCGGCTTTTTGCTGGCTTTTATGCTGTTTTTGTGTTATAATAACGCAAGGGCTATTTTTGTCGAAAGCCCGGAAACCCTTGATATATAATGGTTTTTAAGAATTTTTGGATTCTACTTGACACAAGCAGACGATCTCGGCAGGGTGGTAATTCCAAAGGAAATACGCCGCACAATGCGTATCCGCGAGGGCGACCCGCTTGAAATATATACGAACTCCGGCGGAGAAGTGATTTTTAAAAAATATTCGCCGATAGGGGAGCTTTCGTCCTTTGCAACGCAGTATGCCGACGCGCTCAACGGGGCTACCGATATGACGGTGCTTATATGCGATCGCGATCATTGCATAGCTGCTTCGGGCATATCGAAAAAAGAAGTAATTGAACGTAGGGTAACCCAAACGGTTGAGGATATAATGGAAAGCCGCAAGGTTGAGGTTTTTGACGGGGGTAGCGCTTCGCCGGCAATAGAGGGACTTGACCAGAATATAACCGTTGCGGCGCCTATCGTTATATCCGGCGATGTAAGCGGGGCGGTGGTGTTGGCTTCGGACAAGGGCGAAAAGCCTACCGACAGCGACGTTAAGCTGGCTTCGGTTGCGGCGTCGTTTTTAGGAAAGCAGATGGAATGCTGATAAAAGAACTGTTATCGGCAAAAATAAACCGCGAATGTTAAATGCATTTGCGGTTTATTTAATACAGATTTAACTTGTGTTTTTTTCTTTACTGTGGTATTATAATTAAAGAAAATTATAATGGGGGAGAAGTTTTGAAATGAACACAAATATTTCAAGAGAAACAGCCGCAGAGCTGCTCCTTAAGTACAATAAAAACAGTTTCCATATACAGCACGCCGTTACGGTTGAGGCGGTAATGAAGTACTTTGCAAAAAAGCTCGGCTTTGAGGACGACGCCGAGGAGTGGGGAATAGCCGGTCTTTTGCATGATGTGGACTTTGAACAGTACCCGAACGAGCATTGCATAAAAGCACCCGAAATTTTAAGCGAGGTTAATGCCTCCGACGAGCTGATACACGCGGTATGCTCGCACGGATACGGCATAACGGTAGACGTAAAGCCGGAGCACATAATGGAAAAGGTGCTTTTTGCAACAGACGAGCTTACCGGTCTTATAGGCGCGGCGGCGCTTATGCGCCCTTCAAAAAGCGTTGCCGATATGGAGCTTAAAAGCCTTAAAAAGAAATTTAAGGATAAGCGATTTGCCGCAGGCTGCTCGCGCGATATAATTGCAAAGGGAGCGGATATGCTCGGTGCCGAGCTTGATACTCTGCTAAACGATGCGCTTGAGGCTATGAAGCAATGCGAAAACGAAATTTCGGATAATTACAGTAAGCTGACGGGAGAAGCATTATGAGAAAAACAAAAATAGTATGTACGTTAGGCCCTACCTGCTCCGATGAAAAAACGCTTACGGAAATGTGTATGGCGGGTATGAACGTTGCGCGCTTTAACTTTTCGCACAGCACATATGAGGAGCACGAGGCAAGAATAGCGGTTGTAAAAAAGGTGCGCGAAAAATTAAATATTCCGATTCCGATAATGCTTGATACAAAGGGACCCGAATACAGAATAAAAACCTTTAAGGACGGTAAGGTCTTTCTTAAAGAGGGCGACGTATTCGCCTTTACGTCCGACGATATAACGGGGGACGAAAAAAGGGTTTCGGTTAATTATAAAGGTCTTGCGCACGACCTTGAAAAGGGCGATAAAATTCTGCTTAACAACGGGCTGCTTGTTTTTGAGGTGAACGAGACCACCGATACGGACGTTATATGCAGCGTGATCGTGGGCGGCGAGCTTTCGGACCGCAAAAGTATGAGCTTTCCCAACAAGACCTTAAAGCAGGTTTATTTAAGCGAACAGGATAAAAGCGATATTAAATTCGGAATAGAGCACGATATTGATTTTATTGCCTGCTCGTTTGTTTCCTGCAAGCAGGATCTGCTTGACGTTAAGGCATATTTAAGCGAGATCGGCGCAAAGAACATTGATATAATTGCAAAAATAGAAAACCGCACCGGCGTTGATAATATTGAGGAGATATGCGAGGAATGCGACGGTATAATGGTAGCGCGCGGCGATATGGGCGTTGAAATTCCGTTTGAGGAGCTGCCCGCAATACAAAAGCATATTATTACAAAGTGCAGATTGCTCGGCAAGCGCGTTATAACGGCGACCGAAATGCTTGAATCTATGATACACAACGCAAGACCCACGCGCGCCGAAATCTCAGATGTTGCCAACGCCGTTTACGACGGTACAAGCGCTATAATGCTTTCGGGCGAAACGGCTGCCGGCAAATATCCCGTGCTTGCGGTTAAAACAATGGCTACAATAGCCGAAAATACCGAGAAAAATATTCATTACGACAGACGGTTTTTATCCTCCCAGTTTAAAATTAAAAATACGGTTGACGCAATATCGCACGCCACCTGCGGAATGTCTATTGATATTGCGGCAAAGGCTATTGCGGTTTGCAGTCTTTCGGGAATGACGGCAAGAATGGTATCGCGCTTTCGCCCGCCCGTTGATATAGTGGGGCTTACCACAAGTGAAAAGACATGGCGCAAGCTTGCGCTTTCGTGGGGCGTGCAGCCGTGTATGTGCGAGAATTATCCCTCAACCGACGTGCTTTTTTATAATGCGCAAAAGCTTACAAAGGATATGCTTAAGCTTAAAAACGGTGATAAAATTGTTATTACCGGCGGCGTTACGAACGGTAAATCAGGCAATACAAACCTTATAAAGGTTGAAACGCTTTAGGCTGTATATGGTTTAGAAAAACCGGATTTTGTTGCTTTGAGTGCTAAGCACAAAATAGATATGTATTCTCTTTAACGGGGGAACGGATTGCCACGGGGCTAAAGCCTCTCGCAATGACAAGGATGGCGGTTTACCGCATATTTTACGGAGTTTGTAATGACAGCCTTTTTGTAAACTTAAAAGAGGACCTTACGGTCCTCTTTTTTATGTGCAGAAATATTTATTATTATTCGCCGAACGGGAAGTTGAAGGTGCCGCCGCCGGAAGAGCTGTCTGAACCCGAACTGCCCGAAGTGCCTGCGTTTATATCGGTTGAATAGCTTGATTCGCCGATATTGGCTTTAAGAGCCGCTTCAAAGCTTTTTTCCGCCCCGGTTTTTGTAACTACGGTTACGGATATCTTATCGCCGGCAGAGCAGTTGTCTATAATATCAAGCACAATATCGTCGCTTGTTACCTCGGTGCCGTTGATTCCGGTTATAATATCTCCCTCGCCTATTTTGCCGTACAGGTCGCTGTCCTCCGATACAGAGGCTACATAAAGCCCTTCGTGGCTGTATCCGCCTATTTCAGCTGTAACCGAGTTTATTGCGGTGTAGGTTATGCCGAGCTTGGCGCGGCTTACAACCTTTCCCTGCTTTATAAGCTCGCTGCAAATGCGTTTCATGGTCTTGGTGGGTATGGCGTAGCCTACCGCGTCGTAGCTTACGCCCGCAAGCTTTGAAGAGGTTATGCCCACAACCTGACCGTACATATTAACAAGCGCGCCGCCTGAGCTGCCGGGGTTTATGGCGCTGTCGGTCTGGATAAGCTTTGCAGAGTAGCTTGTTGTGGTTTTAACCCTTCTTGCAACCGAGGATATTATGCCCTTGGTTATGCTTGAGGCTTCGGTGGCGTCGCTCGGACGGCCTATTGCCACAACGTTTTCGCCGTAAACTATTTGCTCTGAATCGCCGAAAACCGCGGGGGTAAAGCTGCCGCCGTCTATTTTAAGTATTGCAAGGTCGCTTATTTTATCGCCGGCAACATACTTTGCGTCGTACTGCTTGCCGTCTGACGTGTAGACCTTGAATTTAGCCGCGGGCACTTCGGAATAAATATGGTCGTTTGTAACTATATATCCGTCCTCCGAATAAAATACGCCGCTTGCCTGACTGCCGTTTCCCGCAGTGTTGTAAACGGTTATGCCCACAATAGAATCGTTTACCTTATCATAAACCTGCGCCGCAGTCATTTCATCGGTATTTGCAGGCTTTGCGGCAAGGCTTATATTTGCCTTGCTTTTTGAGGTATAGCTGCTTTTGTTTCTGCCTAAAAAGTAACCCGTAACGGAAGCGGCGGTAAGCAGAATAACGCCCGCCATTGCCGCGGCGAATACCCGAAGCCCCTTACTCATAGGCTTATAATTGGTAATCGGCTTTACCTCGGTATAATTTATTTTGTTGTAAACAGGCTCTTGGTTTACAGGCTGCGGCTGTGTAAACGGTGTTTCGGGGGTGCCGGCCTGTTCCTCGGTACGGCTTTCTTCCTCTTTGAATCCGCCGTCTGCGGTTTCATTTTTTTCGGTATTTTCGTTGTTTATAAAATCGTCCATAATACTTAAAGCTCCGTTCTACTGTAATGGCAGCGTTACGCTGAATGAGGTGAATTCGTTTTCTTGGCTTGTAACGGTTACGGTGCCGCCGTGCGCCTTTACTATTGTTTTTACTATATAAAGGCCGAGCCCCGTGCTGTTTTTATTAGCCGAGCGGGATTTATCCACCTTGTAAAATCTTTCAAAAACATAAGGCAGTTCGGCGGCGGGTATGCCCTTGCCGGTATTTGTAATTGTGAAAATAAGCTTTTTGCCGTCGGTCTTTGCCTTAAAATCAATATTTCCGCCTTCGTTTACAAACTTTATCGCATTATCGGTAAGGTTGTAAATAACCTGATGTATAAGGTCGCGGTCTGCCGTAACGGAAATACTTTCTATGCCGTCAAGCCCCGTAATTTCTATTTTTTCGGCTTCTATGCGCTGCTCCTGACTTATAACGATGGTGCAGAGCAGCTCTCTGAAATCGAAAAGCTCAGGCTTTAAAACAAACTCTCCCGCTTCAAGCTTAGACATACTGAGCATTGACTGAACAAGCCTTGAAAGCCTTTTAATTTCATCGGATACAATACCTAAATAATAGCTTTGCTTATCCGCCTCAATTGTGCCGTCGAGTATGCCGTCTATAAATCCGCCTATTGTAGTCATTGGCGTTTTAAGCTCGTGCGATACGTTTGCAACAAAGCTTTTCCTCATACTTTCAAGCTGTGCTAAGGAGTTTGTCATCTGGTTGAAGGAAACCGCAAGCTCGCCTATTTCGTCGTCGCTTGTAACGGGTATGCGCTTTGAAAAATCGCCCTTAGCCATAGCCTTTGACGCTTCCGACATAAGCTTTAAAGGTTTTGTGAGCCTGTACGTCATAATATAAATGGCAAAAAACATTACGGCTATCGGCACCGCCGCCGAAAGCAGATAAAGCCTTGTAACGGTAAACATAAGCTCGCGTATCGCCGAAACGGGCGCCGTGCTGAATACGGTGCCTATTCTGTTGCCGCCGGTGCTTATAACCGGCTCGGAGGCGATGTAATGCGGCGCGTCGTAGATATCAAGCGTATCAAGCCTGAACGAGCTTTTGCCGCCTGAGCTTTTAAGCTCTTCCTTCGGAATAATGTGCTGCGAGTGACTGCATTTGCCGTTTTCAAGCCATTCCGAACAGCTGCATACCGCTATTTTACCCTCGTTATCCGCCAAAAAAATATCAACGTTTGAAACTGAGGAAAGCGCGTTCACGGTTTGGAAAAATTCCTCGCTTTTTATATCTCCTCCGCTTAGCTTTGAAAGATAATCCGAAACCTCTGCCGAGCATTTGCTGAGCGTTTCGTACTTGGTTTTTGCAAGATAGTTGTTAAGCACAAAGGAAAGTATGGTCATCATAACCGCAAAGCTTAAAACTATAATAAGCGCGTCTGCAAAAAAATACTTTTTAAAAAGCTTAAGCTTCATAAGCTTACTTTACCTCGAATTTATAGCCTACACCCCAAACGGTTTTTAAAGACCATCTGTCCGAAACGTTTTCAAGCTTTTCGCGAAGTCTTTTAACGTGAACGTCAACCGTTCTTGAGTCTCCGTAATAATCAAAACCCCATACCTCGTCGAGCAGCTGATCGCGCGTGTATACCCTGTTCGGGTTGCTTGCAAGGTGATAAATAAGCTCAAGCTCCTTAGGCGGCGTATCTATTTTAACGCCGTTTACCTCAAGCTCGTAATTTGTAAGGTTAATGCGAAGCTTATCGTACTTGACCTCTTGAATCTGCGAGGCCTTGTCCTTATCGCTGCTGCGGCGAAGCACCGCCTTTATGCGCGCTATAACCTCTTTAGTGTCAAACGGCTTGCTTATATAATCGTCAGCTCCGAGCTCAAGCCCTAATATTTTGTCAAAGGTCTCGCCCTTTGCGGTAAGCATTATGATCGGCACGTCCGAGGATTTGCGTATCTCGCGGCAAACCTGCCAGCCGTCAAGCTTAGGAAGCATAATATCAAGCAGAATAAGATCGGGCGTGTATTTTGCCGCATAGTCCACCGCCTGCTCGCCGTCGTTCGCAACAACAGTTTCAAAGCCGTCCTTTTCAAGATAAAGCCTTAAAAGCTCGCATATATTCTCGTCGTCGTCTACAATAAGTATTTTATACTGCATAGCGTTTCCCCCTAATTCAGAGTTTAAAATAATAATATAATAATTTTATTACAGGAGTATGAATAATTGTAATTATTTTGTGTCCCGTATAAAATAAACAGAGTGAAACAGCTCCCTTAAGGAGCCGTTTCACCCCGATTGCTTAGTCTATCCTTCTTCTTCACTTTCATTAAGCGGCAGGCTGTCTATTACGGCGAGTGTGTTTTTAAAGCTGTTTTCAATATACAGTCCGCAATTATTATAATTTGTAGCAGAGCGGTAGTTTATTGATAAAAATTTTGCGTTTTCGCCCGTAGCAACGCCGCCCTCGGCATTCGGCAGATCGGATATATATGCGGCGATAAGCGTTCTTATCTCCTCGGCGCTTAACACCCCGTTTGCCGATTTATATTCTATGTCAACGTAAACGTCGTAAATATCATCTTTAAAAAACTCTTTTTTAAGCGATTCGATATATTCGTCACTCTTATAAAGCGGTAAAAGCAGATCTTTATATTTGTTGTAATCAATATAATACTTCCGCCTTACCGCGTCGCCGTTTTTAAGGTTATAATCTATGGCTATATATCCGCCCTCGTAGTTTTTAAGGCTGCGGTTTTCAATTATTTTTTCGTGCAGTCTTATAATTGCCGCAGGGTCTTTAAATTCAAGCATTCCGTCAGAGCCGAACAATGTTAACGAAGCCGAAGATATATTTTCCTTTTTCGGTATGCGCGAAGCAAAGCCGAAGCCGCCCGTTATAAGTATTATAACCGCGCACGCCATTGCCGCAAAGGAGCAGCCGCCCGTTATAAGCGATTTTTTTACCGTTTTAAAGCCGCGGTCGCTTATGGCGCCGAATGTGACCGCCGAAAGCAGCGCGCCGAGAGCGGCGAATATCCAAAAGGAGACGGTGTATTCACCGCTTGAAAATATAACTCCTAAGCAGTAAGCGCCTATAAAGCCCACAATAAACAGGCAGATAACGTATAAAAATTTATAAGCGTAGGTAACGCCGCTTTTTTCGCTTCTGCGGCGGTTATAAAGCAGAAAAGCCGCAGCAAGCGATAACGCCGCCAATATTAAAAGCTTTATGCCGAAGAACATAAGCGGTCTGGCGCTTGTGAATTTGCGCAGTGAAAATAACTGTGCAAAGGCATAATAAAAGGGCGAGGAATGCAAAAGCAGCCTTGAATAGTCGGCAGTTACGCTGCCGAACAGAAATTGGTTTATAAGCTCGGCGTTTATTATCTGCAAAAGCAGAGTGCCCGCGTTGAATGTGAAAAACGAAAGTATAAGGTCGAATACGCTGCCGGCGCAAACTATAAATATAAGCGAAAACGCACAGCACGCAAGCATTACCAGCACGTTTGCGCAAAAGCCCAGCGCTATCGGCTTAACGCTGCCGGTAACGTATTTTAATTTTGTAATGCAGCCCATTGAAATATAGGTGATGGCAATCGGCAGCATAATGGGCACAACGCTTGCCGCAAATCGGGAAAACAGCAGTCTGCCGCGTTTTACGGGCAGAGCATGGAAGAAATCGCTTGAGCTTCTGCTGTAAAGAAATGAAAAATTTATAAAAAGGTATAAAAGCGCCGCGGCGGTTGTGGCGACGGTCGCTATAACGATAAGCAGCGGATAAAACTCTGCAAAGTTAACTATTTTACCCGAAATATTTGAAACATTTGCATAGGTGCGTTCGCGGTTTATCTCCATAATAACGTATCCGGGACAGAAAAGCAGCGAAAACACCGTTAAAAGCAGGGTGATACCTGCGGTTCGCTTTACCGAAAGACGGTAAAGGTTTAACGCCGCGTGAAATTTATTCGGTAATGCCCTTTGAGTCATAGCCCTGCACCTCCAGTTCACATATAAAAATTTCTTCAAGAGAAGGCTCGATACATTCCGCAAAAACAGGGGACAGGCGGTTTACATAGCTTAAAATTTCGTCCTCGTTTCCGCGTACCACCATATTTATAACCGAGCCGCTGCGTTCTGTTTTTACAATATCAAGCCCCGAAAACGCCGAAAGCTCCGGCACGCGGCGAAACGCCGCCTGAAGCTTATGAAGACGTCCTTTAAGCGCCTCGGTCTCGTCGTTAAACAGCACGTTTCCGTTATGGATAAGACCTACGTGATCGCACAGATCCTCAAGCTCTTTAACATTGTGCGAGGCTATAACCGCGGTCATAGAGCGGTTTTCCGCACCCTCTATAAGTATTCTTTTAAGGGTTTTGCGAATAACTGCGTCAAGCCCGTCGAACGCCTCGTCAAGCAGTAAATAACGCGGGGAAGCCGCAACCGCTGTTATAAGCGCCGCCTGACGCTGCATTCCCTTAGACATAGCGGCGATCTTCGCCTTATAATCAAGCGGGAATATTTCAAGCAGGCGGTGAAACAGGGCGTTATCAAAATTCTTATACATACTGCGGTAAAATTTTGCGGTTTCGTTTATTGTGGCGCCCGGCAAAAAATACGGCGTATCGCCGAGATAGGAAATACCCGCCTTAATTTCCGCATTGTTAAAAACAGAATTTCCGTCTATTGTTATGCTGCCGCCGTCCGGCTTATATATGCCGGAAATCAGGCGCAGCAGCGTGGATTTGCCCGACCCGTTTGAGCCTACAAGACCGTAGATAGAGCCGCTGTTGATTTTAATATCCACCCCGTTAAGCGCCTTTTTACCGTCGAATATTTTTGTAAGCTTCTGCGCCTCAATCATTATTTTCCGCCTCCTTACACACTTCGTTTACTATACCGTGCAGCTCTTCGCTTTTAAGACCTAACTCATTTGCGGCGGTAACCGCGGCGCGGAAATCGCGCTTTGCCGCTTTTATAACAGCCGTGTCTGCCGCGGCGGCGTCCGATATAAACGAGCCCTTGCCCTTGACCGAATATATAACGCTGCTGCTTTCAAGTATCTGGTAAGCCTTTTGTATTGTGTTGGGGTTAACGCCGAGCTTTACCGCAAGCTGCCTTACAGAGGGCAGCTGCTCGCCGCTTTCTACAAGACCTAACGCCTTCATACGTATAAAGCCATTTACTATCTGATCGCAAATGGGCACGCCGCTTTTAAAATTAAGCTGAAGCATACTGCACCCCACCTTTCTGTTTTTACTGTACTATTCTAAGTAGTACAGATAAATAATACACTGTAAATCGCGTTTTGTCAATACAAATTTAGTCGATTTTTGCACTTGCAAACAGAAATATTTGTTGTATAATATATAATGCTTTAATAAGGAGAGAACAGATATGGGAGCATACGGATATTTATTGGCGCTGGCGCTGATACTTTTGTTTACTAAAATTTTCGGGCTTGCAACGGCGCACGTGCATTTGCCGCAGGTTGTGGGCGCGCTTATTGCGGGAATACTTTTGGGGCCTTCGGGTATAGGTATACTGCACGAAACCGATTTTCTTGTAAAAACCGCGGAAATAGGCGTTATTATGCTTATGTTTATAGCCGGTATAGATACCGATATCAACGAGCTTAAGCACACGGGACCTGCCGCCTGCCTTATAGCCGCAATAGGTGTTTTTGTGCCTATAATAGGCTGCGGCGGCGTGTATTTTCTGTTTTTTGAAGACAGCTTTACATATGCCAACATAATTAAGGCTTCGTTTGTGGGGATAGTTTTTGCGGCAACCTCGGTTAGTATTACGGTTGAAACGCTTAACGAAATGGGAAAGCTTAAAACGCGCGTGGGCGCAACGCTTTTATCCGCCGCAATTATAGACGATATTATAGGAATAGTGGTTTTAAGCGTGCTTTCCGCGCTTGGCGACAGCTCTGTAAACCCCGGAATCGTGGTGCTTAAAATTTTAGGATTTTTTGTGTTTGCGGGTATTGTGGGCTTTATAGTTTACAAGCTGTTTAAAAAAATATCAATAAATCACGGCACAAGCCGCCGCGTTGCGGTGTGGGCAATGGCGTTTTGCTTTATTATGGCATACTGTGCCGAGCGGTTTTTCGGCGTTGCGGATATTACCGGCGCTTATTTTGCAGGCGTTATTCTTTGCAACGTTACAAAAATGCGGCAGTATGTGGCAAAAAAGGTCACGGCGGCTTCCTACCTTGTGTTTTCACCCGTATTTTTTGCTAATATAGGGCTTAAAACCGATCTTTCGGGTATAAACTCTGAAATAATTGTTTTTGCGGCAGTGCTTGCGGTAATGGCGGTGCTTACCAAAATTATCGGGTGCGGGCTGGGCGCTAAAATATGCCGTATGTCAAACCACGAATCGCTTGTTGTGGGCGTTGGTATGGTGGCAAGGGGCGAGGTAGCGCTTATGGTGGCGCAAAAGGGCATAGACAGCGGAAATATAGACCCAAAGGTATTCCCCGCAATAGTGCTTTGCGTGGTTATTGCCGCGCTTTTAACCCCCGTGCTTTTAAAGCTTGTGATCTCGCACGGGCCGTCCGGCGGCGGGGAAAATAAAAAAACTGTTGACAGCACGCCTGTTACGGTATAAAATAATAAAGCATTAGCAGAGTAGACGACCGTGCGTAAAGTGCCGTTGGGACGGGGAGTTGCCAGACGGACGAAGGATTTTTCGAACCGCGGTTCGGCCGTCGCATCCCGCTGCCGACTGATAACGAACTTTATTCAAGTCTCCTTATTATCGGTATAAACGGGTAATAAGGAGGTTTTTTTATGAAAAAAAATTATGTAAGACAATTGTGCTTTTGCTCGGTGCTTGCCGCGTTTTGCTTTGTGCTTGACTACGGCGCAACAATGCTTAACAGCGTTAGCGGAGTTTTCAAGCTGCCGCTCGGCGCCCTGCCCATTATAATAGCCGCCGTACAGTGCGGTCCGCTTATGGGTGCGGCGGTAGGACTTACGGGCACGTTTTTAACCCAGCTTATCACCTACGGGATTACCCCGACAACGGCGCTGTGGATACTGCCTGCCGGCATACGCGGCGTTTGTATGGGGCTTTTGTTTATTGCGTTTAAGCGCAGTATGAAGACGCTGCCGCTTATCGCCGAAATTACGGTAAGTTCGGTTATTGTAACGGCGGTAAATACGCTTGTTATCTATCTTGACAGCGTTATTTACGGCTATTACACCCCTGCCGTGGTGTGGGGCGGGCTGTTTGTAAGAATTGTAACGGCTGTAATATCCTCGGTTGTTTTTGCGCTTATACTGCCGCCGATTGTGCGTGTGATTGATAAACGGGTAAAAAAACAGGGGTAGCGCGCACCTTTCGGTGCTCGCAACGTTACTCAGACCGACAAGCCGTTTTTCCCTTTTTTAAAAAATAAAGTCTTTTTGCGCTCGTGCCGCGCGGGCACCCTATTTCTGTACGGA